>Ga0210033_1000073_pt1 | contig 83246 bp, 82 predicted proteins | sample CryGeymeta201501_FD_185465 | JGI IMG/M metagenome (GOLD analysis project Ga0210033, IMG submission 185465) | Groundwater microbial communities from Crystal Geyser aquifers in Utah, USA - Crystal Geyser metaG 2015-01 (SPAdes) (version 2) | ecosystem: Environmental > Aquatic > Deep subsurface >... | reverse complement strand
CGTCGAAGGCTTGCAAGTTCGACTCAACGTCCGCGCGGGTCTGCTCCCACCGCGCGAGCCGTAGGCGGGTGTCCGGAAACTCGTCGCTCCTGGCCTCGCCGGTCAGCACTTTCTGCGTCCCATCCTTGCGGTGGGCCTCGAATAGAGGTGCCAGGCCGTTGTCCAGGGCGGTGTGCCTCAACTGGCTACGCCGCAACATCAATGGATGGTCCCCCCAGTCAAAGATGCCCCGCAGCGAGGACGTAGAACCCGAGGCTCGCTTGTGCGACGAGCTCTCGGAGTTCGTCCCGGCTGCGGGGCACTCCCTTCCGCTTCTCCCCACCATCGGTCACCTCCCACGCCGCCCGGACTGCGTCACAGGCACGCTGGTAGACAGTCCTCGAAACGGCTTCGGCGTCTGCCGGCCCTCGTTCGATCCCGGCCGCGGGCAGCCAGCCGTACTGACGCGCTTCGTCCATGACCGCCTGGAAGCCCGGCGAGGTTACCGACGAAGCTGTCAACATGGTCCGAATCCGTTCGATCCCAGGCTCAGAGCTCCGAAGGCCCTCCCAGTACTTCAGCGTTACTACTCGGCTGCCAGCCGGCGAAGATGATGGTCGTGCGGCTTCGACCGCAGGCCTGAGCCAGCCGACGGCATCGTCGTGCTGCGTGTATCGGAATCCGTCGAGAAGGACTCCGAAGGCTAGCAGCGGCCCAATCTGGTCCGGCTTCGGTAGGAGAAAATCAGGAGGAGCGCCGCCGTCGCGAAACCACTCCAATACCCGAACGAGCGAGGCCTTCGCGTTCCTAACGGCCTCCGCGTTCCGTCGGATCAACGGAGGGAATCTCCAATGTCCCTCTGCGTCCACGCTGAATTTCGTGCCTCGGTAGTGGACGACTGGCGCCTTTAGCGATTTGCCCCATCGCAGAACATTTTCCAAGTCCGGATTGTGCCCGATCGTCCCAACGATCCCGACGGACGCCGTGTCATCGGTAGGCTCGAAACCGAATTCACGAACGATTATCTCGATCTCCGCACGGCGACTCCCTGCGTCGGGATCGACAATGCAGACACACTTACGGACATCCATTGTCTACGTCTCCACGGAGTTGAACGACAACACAAACTGCTCCGAGGTAACTGCAACCTCAAGGGTTCCCGGTTTGCAGTTCCATTCGCCGCTTGAGTGAATCACGACGTCGAGGCCTGAAAGAAGTTCGAAGCGGCACAGCGCGAGGGAGGTCCGGTGCAGAACACGCTCACAGCTACCCACCGCTCCAATGATCGCCGCTCGGTGCGCCCGGAGCCTCTCGCGTAGCTCATCCGCGCTCCCTTCTGCCTTGGCTTTGAAGTATGCCCGTAGGCAACAACCGTTGCTGGTGTCAACGACCATGTGATTGCACCGCCCGTCGTCGTTGCACGCTAGGAACAACTCGTACACCTGCTCGAGGACGGATCTCCTCGTTGCGTCATGCGTTGCTCTGTCGCTTAGCTCCGACCCGCGCAGGAGGGGAAACTTCGCCCAGCAAGGGTCGATCGCCACCTGCATGGGCAAACCACACTTCTTTGCCACCAATGACAGCAGAAGCGCGACGGTTCCGAGTCGAATCGGATATCCGGGCTCCCCATTGACGCTGGCCCAGCAGCCCTTCATGGACTCGTACGCAGCCTCGAGGCAGGGGTGGCTGCTGTTCGACAGCACTCCGGTCTCGATGGGTTCGATGCCCTCAAGAGAAAACATTCTTATGGCTTCGCGGGCGAAAACCGCACCGCTGCTCAAGCTCCCGTTCTCGCAGTCGTCGCTGATACCGTGCCCCCAGTGGCTTGGGTCAGCGAACGCCCAGAAGTCATCGAAAGTCAGTGCAGCGTCCAAATGGTAGGCCGCAAGGCCCGCGCTTCGGAGTACATACGTCAGCACGCGCAGATCCTGGGGAAGCTCCCTTGAATAGATTGCGAGGGCTGCACCGCGCAAGCCGGAGGCATGCATCGGATTGGCGGAAACCGTCAGCAGGTAGTTCCATGGCCGCGGCCAGGCCAGGTCTTGTACCCACGCCGAAAACCTGCTGAGGGACTCGGATTCAGAGTTCAGGTAATCCTTCAACCAACTGGAGGCTTCGCTCGGAGGTTCTGGGGCATTGGCCCTCACATTGGACAGTGCGGCAATGTAGGCTTGGGTCCCCTGATTAGCGACCTCCCAACACTTATTGTCATAGCGGACGGGCTTGAAACGCAGGTGCACGATCGCGTCTGGGTAGGAGGTATCGGCATCACCGTCGGTGAAGTCCATCAGCAGCGCCACAGGGGCGCTCTCGTGATGGTCCCTTGCTAGGTCTGCCAGCTTTCTAAGCAAAGCGGTAGACAGGCAGACTTCTTTCTGGAACTCCCTGTTGTTGGCCCGAACCACGGCTTCGAAGCGGGACAGCTCCTTGCCGGACAACCCATCGGCGTGGAAGGTAAACCACTCCTGGCTCTGCATGCGTCCCAAGGTGAGCCAGACGGATTGACTTGCATCTCGGAAGAGCGCCTCTATCGCTGGAGCATAGATCCACCACCACGGCTTGCCGGCTGGAGGCTCACTGACGGCCTGACCGACCTGATTAGCCTGGATGATCTGGTGCGCGGTTTCTCCATCGGCTTTATGTCGAACGCCATGGTATCGGTCGATACGCTGATAGAGCGAGAATCCAAGGCTGATCCAGTCATCACTACTTGGCATCGGCCGCCCCCACTCCCAACTGGGGAATCTCATGGGTCTCACCCAACCAGCCCCGGTAGAGCTTCCCGTCCGGCATGACAACGACATAGGGATAGCCCACGGCCGACTCTGTTCCGATCTTGAGGGATGAGAGGGCCACGCGACGACCGGCCGGGAGGAACTCGAATTCCCACTCCCGCTTCTCCCGAAGCGCCTCCCGCTGATCGCCGCAAAGCCGAAAGTCGTCCATCTCCAGCAGATCCTCGGCGAGTTGCGCTGCCTCGACGGCGTGGGCACGGCTATACTCGATGGGATTGCGGTCGGAGGTGCACTGGATGCGGTCGAAGCTGAACCGGAAGAGCTCGCGGACGTACATACTCTCGGCGCCGAGCGCGAAGCCCCAGTCGATGTAGCGGCGGAGGGCCTCCGCTGTGTCGATACCCCCTTTCTGCAACGTGAGGTTCAATCTGAAGGGCAATCCGCAATCGGCGAGGTGTGCTGCGATCTCTGCGGTTGAAGGCCGATGGGGGAGGACAAACATCTGGCGGTTCTGCGTCTCGTCGTGGTGATGCACCGAGAGATTCACGCAGCCGAGGCCGGCGGCCGCTAGCTCCATCGCGACGGTGTGTCCCTCGGCGTTCGCGACACGATCAAGGAGACGAGACCCGTTCGTGTAGAGAGCCTTCACCTCAAGGTCGGAGTACTGCTTGATCTCCTCAAGGACGTCTAGCACGCGGGAGAGGACGAGCAGCGGCTCGCCGCCAGTGATGATGACGCGGCGACCGCCCTGCGCGTGAAATTCGGACATATGACGCCGGACCGCGTGAATGAACGTCCCGCCGTTGGCCCCATGCGCCTTGAAGGTCGCTTCCTGCACACAGAAGGGACACCGAGCGTTGCACCCGACGGTCACCATGATGTCAATCTGCTCGGCTCGGTCAATGGGACCGGCGCGGTAAGGCACACCTTCCTGGCGCGCAGCTGCAGCGGGCGTGTCTTCACCGGCTGGATGTGAAGGGGCTCGTCGATGCGTCATTCGGTCAGTAGCTCCGTGCGGCCAGCCCGCCGTACCATGAGACGGAGCGCTATGCGGGAATCGCCGTCACTGTCGAACTGGATGGGACCCATCGCACCCTCGAATGGCGACAGCGCGACAACTTCGGCCTTGCCAGGTGTGCGCCCATCGTTTCGAGACGCTGCTGCCGCGATGGCCAACAGAGAGTCGTGGCAGAAGCCGGCGACCTGGTAGGGTGGTCTATCATGGCGATCCGCATACGCTGAGCGGAAGGATTCGACCGCTTGCACGTTGGACTGCCCAAGCTCAAGCGGCGTGCCGTCGAACACGATGCCGTCCGCATCTGCCCCGAGCGCGTCAAGGACGACCGGATTCGCGAAGCCAATCTCCGAGTAGACGGGTAGGTCGCGATTCGCCTCACGCAGGTGCCTGAAGATACCGATAAAGGCTGGGCCGTATCCGGTGACGAAAACAGCCTCAGGCCCCTCGGAGAGGACACGTTCAACCAGCGTGCGCGAGTCGGCCTGCGTCAGCGCGAACGGTTCGGCAGCCGTGACGGTGACACCCGCGTCTCGGACGATTCGGACGAATTCGTCCTTGTTGCTCTCGCCGAAGTCATCGTGAACATAGAGGACCGCGACGCGTCGGTAGTGCTCCGCCATGTGGCGCGCAACAGGCTCGACGAAGTCCTCGGTCGTTGGGTAGACGCGAACGACGTTCTGGGTGCCCGTGGGCAGCCCGCTCAGCGCGGTTGTGGTGACGATCGTCAGGATTCCCTCGCGTTCGGCGATCGGAACGATTGCGCTGCCGACCGAACTCAGCGCCGAGATGATCGCGTCGGGCCGCCTGCGCGCGAGCGTTGCCTGCAACGCGGTGACCGCCTCCCGTGGCTGGTTCTTGCTGTCGATAACCTCGACCTCGACTCGAACTTCGCCTCCATATCGGCGCTCAATCTCGTCTCGGGCGATCTGGATCCCATTGTTGCAGTACTCGCCGAGCGATGCCCCGGGGCCCGTCATGGGCAGAACCGCAACGACCGTGATGACTCCGTCGTCACCTGCTGTCCGCTGCGACCAGACGATGATTGCTGCAACCGCAGCGATCGCGACGATCGCACCGACGATCCAGGCCCAGGGTCTCTTGTTGGATTCCGATTTCATTGTCTATCCTCTATGTCTGGGTCGGTTGCGCCGCCGGGAAACCGATCCAGAGCTTCCTGGACCTGGTGCGTGGTTGCCAGTCTGCCGTAAGCCATCTGGATCGTCCGAAGGGTTGCGAGATGCGATCGCTCGTCGACGCCCCCTGTGGCGTCAATAAGGAATACCACGTCGAAGCCGCGGAAGAAGGCGTCGTGAGCAGTTGCCTCACAGCAGATGTTCGTGGCCACTCCCGTTACGATGACTTCGCGGATCCCGGCCACTCGCAGCAACGTCTCCAGCGGCGAGTCGAAGAACGCGCTGTAGCGGTACTTGGTGATGACGTGGTCGCCGGGGGCGGGGCCGAGGTCCCTGTGGATATCGCTGCTCCAGCCGTTGGCGGGCAAGAATGAGGCCGGGTCGCGCAGAGCACGCATAGTGGCGATCGTGTCAAGGTGCGCGAACGGCTCGATGCAAACATGACGCGTGAAGATGACCGGCCGGGTCCGCTGACGGAATGCCTGCACAAGGGCCGATACTTGGGGCAGAATTGCGGGTCCACCCCAGACGGGAAGCTGCCCTTCGCGATCAAGAAACTCGTTCTGCATGTCCAGCACGAGCAAAGCAGGCGCGCAGAACTGGGGGGCTGCGACATCGGAAATCCCGAGCGACTGAGTCCAGTCGCGAAGGCTCCGGTCGAGTTCCTCGGCCGACTGGAATGCGGGCTTGGACGTGCTCATGATTTCGGCTCCCGTCGCCCATCAAGCGCCACTCGCACATCGCGAGCGAGCGCGGCCAAGAGTTCGTCGGCACCTGCTTCAAGCTGCGCAAGCTGGGGCCCGAGCCCCGAAGGAACGCGGTCGCCGCCGCGCGCTACCTCCCGCAGCGTGAAGAGGTACAGAACCCGAGAAGACGCACAGGCCGGGTCGCCGAGGCGCTCCGCGATGGCCGCAGCAGCTCCTCTCGGGTGGTTCTGGTAGTAGCTCAGGACCAACGGGACAACCTCCTCTCGCCTGCCGCTGAGAAAACCCAAGACCTCAGTCCAGTCAAGCAACGCGGAGTGCGCCAGGAAGAACAACATCGAGAGCTTCGTGTTGAGGTGGGGCTCCTGCTTCCAGAGCCTGCTCACGGCCTGTTGCAGCTGGTCGTTCGCAATCGGTCTCGCAACATTTACGGCGAGGCGACGAAGGGACGGGCGGGGGGCGCTCAGCATGGACTGCAGCCATGGTCGGTCGTCGTCTTGAACCAGCTTGCGCAGCTCATCGATGTACGGCAGACCCGCCATCGCCCAGGCGTCCTCGTCCGTTGGTAGGAGCCCCTGTCGCCAATGATCGATGGCCTCTTCGCAGTAACGCGCGACAGCGAGGCCAGCGTGGCCAACGAACAGGAAGGTGGGGGTTGCAGGGGCGGGAAGTCGTGACGACAACCCGGCCTCGGGCTCGTCCGCGAGGAGGACGCGACTCGATCGGAGTGTAGCCATGGCCCACGCGAGCCGCTGCTTCTGCCCGCCGCTGAGAAGGCCGGCCCGCTTGCGAGCGGGAATGTCGGCCGCCCAGGACGGGAACGCCTCGTGGAACGTCGCGGCCCCATCCCGGCCGATTGCCAGGCGGAGGTTCTCGCCGACCGTGAGGTCGGGGAAGACGTTGTCGCGCTGGCGCATCGACGCCAACCCGCGCAGTGAGCGCTCATGCGGGGGTAGCGCTGTCACGTCCTCCCCACCCAGCGAGATCGTCCCGTTCTCGATGCGCGCGGGGTCTAGACCCGCGATCGCGTTGAGCAGCGTGCTCTTGCCTGAGCCGTTCGGCCCCGAGATGCAAACCGTATCACCTTCGTAGATATCCAGGTCGAGGTTCTCGAGCACCCTCCGGATGCCAACCTTCACCGTGAGGTCCGACACACGCAGGAGAGGAACGGCCCGCTCGCCGCGCTCAGCCCGGCGAAGTGTGGTGAACTGGAGGTTAGACATGGCTTCTCTCGATCTCCTCAAGCCGACCGTGGTTCAACTTCCAGACGCGGTCGGCGAAGCGGGAGATGGCGTCGTGTCGATGCTCGACTACGAGGATCGTCTTGCCGTGCTTGCTGCACAAGCGGCCGAGATCATGAGAGAAAGCTTCGGCCGCGTCAGCATCAAGACCTGCCAGCGGCTCGTCCAGTAGTAGCAGGCTCGCCTCCATCTGTAGCAGGCGCGCCACCGCGACCCGCTTCATCTGCCCAACCGAGAGCATGTCGCACGAAGACTGTGCCCGATCAGCCATGCCGACGGTTGCGAGATTCTGATGCGCCCGCTTCCGCGCCATGCGCTCCTGGCGCAGAACCGCTGGCAGCGCTAGGACGGCGAGAATCGGGTTCTGCCCGAGCATCCCCGCGGTCCCCGCCAGTACGTTATCGAGCACTGTCATCGACGGGAACAACCGGATGTCTTGCCACAGGCGACCGAGGCCGAGTCGTGCCAAGCGCTCTGGAGACGACCGGACAGCGTCGACCCGCCGTTCGCCGAACTGCAACTCGACCGAACCGCGGTCCGGCGCAAGGTGGCCGGAAAGGACGTTCAGGAGCACCGTCTTTCCCGAGCCGTTCTCCCCGCCCAAGAGCGCCAACTCTCCAGGGCGAAGGTCGAACGTGACGCCATCGAGAACCGTCTGGCCGCCGAACGCGATCTTCACGTCGCGCAACATCGCACGTGCGGAGGCCGCCGCACCGCGCGTTCGCGCTGCCTCGTTGAGCGCCATCTCCATTGTCGTTGCAGCTTCCATCCTGTTCACTCGTACCGGTACTGCCCCGCGAGTCCTTGTGGCCGCAGGCGCATGAGGACAAGCAGTAGCAAGCCGTATGCCAACAGGCGGAGGTTTGCCGCGAAGGCGTCCGGAAGGGCGGCGAATCGCAGAACCTCCGGAATCGCGATCAGGGTGAGGGCGCCTACGAGAGGGCCCCGAAGGTTTCCTGTACCCCCAACCACGACCATGCTGAGCATGAGGATCGACTCGTCGAGACTGAAGGACGTAGGGTCGATGTATGAGGCGTAGGCCGCGTACATCGCGCCGGCGACTCCGACGAGCGCCGACGCGACGGCAAAGGCCTCGACCTTGAGCCGGCGAGCTGGGATCCCAAGGGAGCGCGCCGCCAGCTCGTCGTCGCGAACAGCTTGAAGCGAGCGCCCAAAAGGACTTCGCGTGAGGAGAAAGAGCATGCCGATGCATAGCGCCACCATAACACCATAGGCAGCCGACATGCTACCACTGGTGTCGAGCTCGATACCCCAGGTGACGGGCTTCGGGATTCCAGACAGGCCGAAAGGCCCTCCCGTCAGATCTACCCAGTTGTAGAAGATCGCGAACAGAGCCACCTGAACCGCAAGGCTCATCATCACGAAGGCGTCTCCCCGAAACCTCCAGGCTGGAAGCGAGACGAGGAGGCTCAGCGCACCCCCGGCCACGCCGGCCCCCGCAACGGCCGGAAGGAACCCGACACCCAGCTCGGTCATCAGCAGCGACGAGGTGTAGGCACCGAGGCCAAAGTAGGCGGCGTGCGCGACCTGCAGCAACCCTGCGTGCCCGACCAACAGGTTCAACGAAGCGGCCACCACGAGGTAGATCTCAAGCAGGATGAGCAAGTGTAGGAAGTAGCTCATGCCGCGTCCTCCACGCGGATGGTCCTGCGCGCGGTGAGGCTTTGCAAGCCGCCCGGGGCGAACACGAGGAAGATCGCCAACAACACGAACGTCGTCGCGTCCTCCCACCGCGCCGAGAAGTGCCACACCACCTGGGCGCGCAACACGCCGAGCAGGAGGCCCGCGACAGCGGCACCCGTGAATGAGCCGCGGCCGCCGACGATCGTCGCGGCTACACCGATGAGGACCGTGTGCATACCTGCGTTCGGGTCGAACCCGACGTCGCGGGCGGCTGCGAGTGCGGAGATCGCCGCCAGGGCGCCGCTTAATCCGAAGACTGCCCACCGAAGCCGTCGGACGTTCCGGCCTAGCGTCGCCAGCAGCGAAGGGTTGCTAGCCATCGCGCGAAACTGAAGGCCGACCTCTGTCCATCGAAGCCACGCGAAGGTGCTGGCGAGCGCCGCAGCCGCGACCACCACGACCATGAGCTGGCCAGTCGTCGCCCGCAATCCTGCGACATCGTAGACAGTATCGACGCCCGTACGGAGAACCTGAGCGTCGTTCCCCCAGACCAGGACAACGAGTTGCCCCACGACCAGAAACGCCCCCAGCGACGAGATGAAGTGGATCTCGGGCGGAGCGCGCTTCCGTTCGAGCGGCCAGTGCACGAGCCCCTCTGCCCCCAGCCCGAGCGCTATGCATGCCAGGATCGCCAACCCAACGCCCACAAACCACGGCATCCCGGCGTGGAGCGCAGCGAGCAGGACATAGGGTGCCACCGCATAGATGGCCCCCAGAGCGATGTGGAAGACCCGCGTCGTTGAGTAGACCAGCGAGAAGGCGACCCCTACGACCGCGAGAAGCAGACCTTGTATGACGCCGTTGAGGAGGGACTGAATCATCTTCTCGCGCAACTCCGATGCAGCTAGGGCACACGACCCATGCGCTACCCTTGCACGACTCGTGCCACGCGTCGACGCGCTGGTCCCCTGCCCAACGCTTCGCTGCGATTGTCCCCGTCCCCGCCCCCCGGCCCTTTGCCCTCCTGAGAGACCGCTCACAAGAGGAGGTGCACGCCGATGTCCGAGATCATCATCTGCCCAACGGGGCTCACGGGACGCATCCGGGGGATGAAGGTCCGCGAGGAGCGGATCCTCGCCGACCGCAAGCTGGCCAAGGCCGGGGGCCAGGTCGATGAGCTGCTCGCCGCCTGCTGGGAGGAGACCGTCGATGCCGGGCCCTACGACTTCGGGGAGAAGGACATCGACTGGGGCCAGGTGCTCCAGGGCGACCGCTTCGTTGCGCTCCTGAAGGTCCGGGCGCTGACCTACGGGCCCGAGTACGCCTTCGCGGTCGCCTGCCAGAACGAGGGCTGCCGGGCGCGGATCGAGTGGGAAATCGACCTCTGCCACCTGCCGTGCCGGCCCCTGTCCGAGGAGAGCCGAGCGGCGTTCGGGGACGGGAACCGCTTCGAGACGGTGCTGCCCGACGCCGGCAAGCGGGTCTGGTTTCGGCTACTCACCGGGGCCGACGAGCGGAAGCTCCCGCAGCTTCGACGCGGCGCCGGCGACCGGCTGCTCTCGGCGATGCTCGCCTTCCGGGTGGTCGAGGTCGAGGGCGTCGACGCGAAGGACCGGCGGCGCTTCATCGAGGACCTCACCATGCGCGACGCGGACTTCCTGGTCGACGAGTTCGACCGGGTGGACTGCGGCGTGGACACGACCATCGAGATCGAGTGCCCCGAGTGCTTCGCCACCCAGGAGGTCGACCTCCCTTTCGACCGGACCTTCTTCATGCCCGGCAAGGAGAGGACGGCGAGGCGCCGGGACCGCAGCACCTCTTTCCGCGGGTAGACCTCGATGGCTGGCGAGAAGGCGTGTTCCAGGTGTGCTGGCGGCAGCACGGCGGCTCGGGGCTGGGAGTGAGCATGGCCGAGGTGCTGGAGATGCCGACATCCGATCGGGACTGGTTCCTCGAGCGCATCGGCCGTCAGCGCAGCCGGGAGGCGAAGGAGATCGAGAAGGCCGGGAAGCGGAGGTAGGCGATGGGGCTGAACAACATGGGCCTCGGGTTCGTCTTCACCGCCCGCGATCTCGCTTCGGGGAAGATGCAGCGGCTCGAGCGCCGGTTCACGAGCCTCGACGAGCGCGTGAGCGGTGGGGCCAGCCGCATGAACACCGCCTTTCGCCAGCTCGGCATCGGGCTGGCCGTGTTCACCGCTGGGGCGGCGGCTGTCGCAGGAGCTTTGTCGCTGGCGAACGCGGCCGGTCGCTTCGAGCAGGGCCTGGCGGCCATCGGGGCGGTCACCCGGGCGACGACCCGACAGCTCCAGATGCTGCGCGAGGCCGCCATCAACGCCGGCATCGAGACACAGTTCTCACCGACCGAGGCCATCGAGGGGCTGCAGTCGCTGGCCACGGCGGGGCAGACCGCCGAGCAGGCGACCCGGACGCTGGTGCCCGTGCTCGACCTGGCTGCGGGCTCGCTCGGTCAGCTCGGCGTCGCGTCCGCCGCCGAGGCGGTCGTCGGCACGCTCAACGCCTACGGGCTCACGGCCGACCGCGCCGCCGGCGTGACCGATCGGCTGCTGCGGATCACCCAGCTCACCAACTTCCAGACCCGCGACTTCGAGGCGGGACTCGCCAAGGCCGCCGCGGCGGGCTCGGTGTTCAACCAGAGCCTCGACGACGTGCTCATCACGATGGGGCTCTTGCGCAACCGGAACATCGACGCGTCGAGCTCGGCCACCGCGTTCCGGGAGGCGACGCGTCGCGTGGGCGCCGACCAGCGGGCACAGCAGGCGATCATCGGCGCGGGCGTCCAGGTCTTCGACCAGACCAGCGGCCAGATGCGCTCGATGGTCGACATCATGAGCGAGTTCGCCGACCGGACTCGGGACATGAGCGACGAGGAGCGCAACCGCCGCGTCGTCCAGGCGTTCGGCGCCCGCGGCCTCCTGGCCTTCAACGCCATCATGAACGCGAGCTTCACGACGATGCGCGACGGGCGCGAGGTCACGCTCCAGGGCGCCGAGGCCATCGCGGCGCTCCGGCAGGAGATGGAGGGGGCGGAGGGCACGGCGGCAGGCTTCCGCGAGCAGCTCCTCGACACCTTCGAGGGGCAAAAGACCCTCCTGCGCGGGACGCTCCAGACCTTCGCCGTGGTCCTCGGCGAGCCCTTCGCTCAGGTGTTCAAGCCCATCGTGCGGCTGCTGGTGAACGTGCTCAACGCCATCCTTCGGGCCTTCCAGGCGATCCCGGCACCCATCAAGAGGATCTTCGCGGGGCTGGTGCTCGCCGCGGGCAGCTTCTTGATGCTGGTGGGTGGCGTCATCGCGGCCAAAGCCGCCATCGCGCTGCTCGCCATCGGCTTCAAGGCGCTCGGCATCACCATCGGCGGGATCATGGCCACGCTCCTGCCGGCCATCCTCATCGTCGCGGTGCTCGGCGCGGTGGTCGCCGGCTTCGTCGTGGCCTTCCGGCGCAACGTCGGCGGTATCGCGGACTTCGCCCGGCGCATGTGGGAGCGCGTGACGCTGTTCTTCCGGGGCCTGCGGCAGCTCTTCGAGCAGGGTGGCTTCTCCGGGGCGGTGCGCGAGGAGCTGAATCGCGCCGAGAACCAGGGGCTCAAGCGCTTCCTCATCTCCGTGTTCCAGATCGCCCACCGCATCGGGCAGATCTGGGAGGGCTTCAAGGACGGATTCACGAGCACCATCGAGGCGGCGCGGCCGGTCTTCGAAGACCTGGTCGAGGCCTTCTCCGAGCTGCACCAGGAGATCGGCGCCATCTTCAGCGGGTTCGCTGGCGGGGCGGCGTCGCTGCCGAGCTCCGAGTTCCGGAGCTTCGGTCAGGTCGTCGGCTCGGCCATCGCCACGGTCGTCAAGTGGTTCGCCAAGCTCTGGGCGATCAGCCTCCGGGTGACCGGCGGCATCATCGCGGGCTTCCGGTCGATGATGGAGTTCATCCGGCCGGCCCTCGAGGTCGTTGCGGAGGCGCTCGGCGAACTCAAGACCGCCTGGCAGACGCTGACCGGCACCACGAACGACTCGACCTCGGCGACCGACGAGTCGACCGGCGCGTGGCGGTCGCTGGGCGAGTTCCTCGGGCAGGTGTTCGGCGCGGTCGTCACCGTGATTGCGCTGGCGCTGGGTGGGCTCATCAAGGTGGTCACGGCGGTCATCTGGGTGGTCAACGCCGTCAAGGACGCCTTCGTGGCGGCGGGCACCTGGATCGGTGAGACCGCCGCGAAGATCTACCTCTGGTTCACCGAGACCCTGCCCAACGCCATCTCGTCGGCGGTCAACACCGTCGTCGGCTTCTTCCGGTCCATCGGGCAGTTCTTCATCGGGATCGGCCGCTGGTTCTCCAACCTGTTCAGCAGCATCGCCGACGGGATCACGAGCTTCCTGCAGCCCGTGGTCGACTTCTTCCGGGGCGTGGGCCGCGCCATCAAGCGGGTCTTCGACGGCATCCGCGACTTCGTCATCCGGCTGCTGCGCCGGATCCCCGACGCACTGTTGCCCGCGAGCCTGGAGCGCCTGTCCCGCCAGCCGCTCTCCACCGAGGTTCGCACCGAGGACGAGTTCGAGGCGATCGGTCGCACCCGGGCCACCGCGGACCGGGCCGAAGCGGCGACCTCCGCGATGCCCGCTTCAGCGGACGCCACGGGCCGGATGAACGAGTTCGCCCAGCTCGAGCAGAACATGCTGGCCTTCGCCAACGCCCAGGCGCGCGACCGCGGGCAGGCGCCGCCCTTCACCGTCAACGTCCAGGTGGACGGCGAGACCGTCGCCCGCGCTACCCACAACGCCAACTCCGACGCGGCGGCGAGGTCCTTCTCGCCGGTGCCGGCCTATTGAAGGGGGGCGACGTGGGAATCGAGCTCGCCATGGTCCGCCCTCCGCGATGCGTCCTCGTCAACGTGACGACGGGCGAGTCAATGGAGTGCCTGTTCAACCCGACGCAGCTCTCCGAGAAGGTGCAGGTCAACTACAACCGCCTCGCCGTGCCGGGGCTGTCGCACCAGGTGCTGCAGTTCCAGTCGACGGGCAACCGGCAGATCTCGGGCGTCGAGTTCTACCTCGACCGCTTCTTCGCCGCCGAGCAGCCGGGCGACGTGGAGATCCTCGACTTCCGCGCCTTCATCCGGGCGCTCACCGTACCGCCGGAGGGCACCGAGGGCGTGGTGGACACCGCGCCGCCCCGCACGCTCTTCATCTGGCCCGGGGTCCTCACCGTCGAGGCGGTGGTGACCGGCGTCGAGTTCCAGTACCGCCAGGTCGCTGTCGACGGGACCGTGCTCGTCTACGCCGCCACCGTGACCTTCGAGGAGATCCTCGACGCTCGCGTGACCTCCGAAGCTCTGCGGGAGGAGGCGTAGCCATGCCGCCCCGCGTAGGCTCCCGGCACAGCTTCACCCTCGGCGTGCGTGACGCCGGCGGCATTCTCCACCTGACCGAGCGGGAGCCCTATCGGTTCCGGGCGCATGCTGACAACCGCGTCCACACAGTGGTCCAGGGCGACACGCTCTTCGATCTGGCCGGGCGCTACTTCGCCCCGCTGCCGAGGGCGTGCGGGTTCTGGTGGACCATCGCCGACTTCCAGCCCGATCCGATCGTGGATCCGACGCTGCTGCTCGATCCCGGGCGTCGCCTGTTCATCCCGTCGTTGCGCGTGTTGACCGACGTGGTCCTCGGCGAGGCGGGCAGGAGGGCACGCGGATGAACCCGATCCTGGACCGCAGCGCCCCTGGCGTGCGCATCACGCTGCTGGCCGACGAGCGCGCGCCGAGCGGTGAGCCGCTCGAGCTCGGCGACCGCATCATCGGCTTCACCTTCGACGACGCCGAGCGCAAGGCCGACAAGGTCGCCATCCAGCTCGACAACTTCGACCTGTCGCTCTTCGACCGCGAGGATCTGATGGGCGGCGCCACGCTCGAGGTGTCGTGGGGCTACCCGGGCAACATGGCCGTGCCGCGGCGGGTGGTGGTCAAGAAGCTCAAGGGGTTCACGACGCTCACCGTCGAGGGACAGGCGACCTCGGTGCTGATGAACCGGGAGTCGAAGACCCGTAACTGGGAGAACGTCACGCGGGCCGAGGTCGCCCGGCAGATCGCCGCGGAGCACGGGCACGAGGGGCAGTTCATCGACGTGGACGACACCGAGGAGGTCTTCGATGTCGTCAACCAGTCGGGCGAGACCGACGCCCGCTTCCTGCGCCGACTCGCCTCCCGCGAGGAGTTCGAGTTCTACGTGGACGACGGCGGCTTCCACTTCCACGAGCGAAGGCAGAGCGCCGCCCCGACCCACGTCTTCACCTGGTACGCCGATCCGGGGCGCGGCGACGTCATGTCGATCAACGTGGAGTCCGATCTGGTCAAGCGCGCCGGCCGCGTGACCGTGCGCGGCCGTGACCCGATGCGGCGGGCGACCATCGAGAGCTCGACGAGCAACGAGACCGCCGACCGCTCGACGTTGGCCGAGGTGGTGGAGGTCGTGGATCCAGAGACGGGCGCCACATCGCTGGAGACGCGCAACGCGACCGCGAGCGTGCATCCGACCTCGGCGAGCACAGAGGGTCGGGCTGGGCGCGAGTCCTCGGCTCGCTTCCGCCGGGCGGAGCGGGCGACCGTGAAGCTGTCGATGAGGGTGGTCGGCGATCCGACGATCCACGCCAAGAGCATCGTGGAGCTCCGCGGCGTCTCGGGCCTGCTCTCAGGCAAGTACTACGTCACTGGGGTCAAGCACGTGATCTCGTCGTCGGGCTACACCTGCGATCTCAAGCTGACCCGCGACGGGAGCGGCCGGCGGGCCCGACAGGTGGCCCGCGAGCAACGCGGCGAGCGCAACACGAGCCGGCCCCGCAGCGACGGTGAGCTGACCCAGGTCGAAGCCGTGGACCCGGAGACCGGCGCGACCCGCATCGAGTACCGCCGTGATGGAAGGCGCATTGGCTACGAGGACCCGGAAGCGGGTCAGAGCGTGATGGAGTGAGTATGGGCTTCAGCCAGTTCGACGACGACATCGACGCGCACGACACCCGGCTGCTCGGCATGTATGTGGGCTACGTGACTCACCGCCGGGATCCCGAAGGCCTCGGTCGAGTGCGCGTGTGCATCCCCGGTGTGCTCGAGCCCCACAGCACGTGGGCCTGGCCGCTCGGAACCTCGGGCGGCGGCTTCAAGGACCGGGGCTTCTTCGCCGTGCCCGAGGAGGGGGCCGAGGTCGCCGTCTTCTTCAACCAGGGCGACATCGATGCGCCGTATTTCCTCTCGGCGCATTGGGGGAAGCCGGACGGCGAGAGCGAGGTCCCCGAGGAGGCCCAGAAGGACCCGCCCGACAACCGCGTGCTGGCGACGCCCACGTTCCGGATCGAGCTCGACGAGTCCAAGGACGCCCGCAAGCTCAAGCTCACCAACCGCAAGACCGGTGACTACCTGCTCTTCGACGCCGAGGAGAACAGCATCACGCTCGAGGGGACCACGGCGATCACCATCAAGGCCGTGGGCGCCATCAGCCTGGAAGCGACGCAGGTGACCATCGCCGGCCGCGTGGTTCGCCCCATCGCGGACCCGATCTAGGAGGACGCCGTGCCCTTGCCTATTTGCCTGGAAATTCCAGAACTTCCGGACCCCTTCTCCATCACGCTGCCCGGCGGCGTGACCATGGAGTCCATCAACTTGATGGAGCAGATCCAGCCGGCGCTGACCCCGCTGGTCCCACTGTTCAACATCATCGACACGGTCGTGGCCGTGTTCAATTGCGTCAAAGCCATACCCGATAGTCTCGGGCCGCCGCCGGATCCGACCGTGCTCGCCGCCTGCATCCCGGAGCTCGCCGAGAAGGTCAACGCGCTGCTCAAGCTCATCCCGCAGCTCTCGCTGCCGTACACCATCATCGGGATCATCGACCTGGTCATCGACACGCTGCGCCAGGCGCGCACTCAGCTCCTGCACCTGCAGGCGCAGATGCAGCAGATCCTCGGCGCCATCGACCGCGCGACCGAGCTCGACGACGCCGGGCTGATGGCGATCACCTCCTGCGCCGAGGCCAACGTCGCCCAGGAAGCCGCCAACGTCGGCAAGAGCCTCGCGGCGCTGGGCAAGCTCATCGGGATCCTCAACCTCTTCCTCGGCATGATCGGTGCGCCCGAGGTGCCCGACCTGTCGGACCTCGCCGGCACGCCACTCGACGAGGCCATCCCGCCCATCGACGCCATCGTGGAGATGCTGCAATCGGTGCGGAGCGCCGTGCCCGTGCCGTAGGAGGATGACGATGCCCAACGAGAAAGCCGGCATGATCACTCCCTTCACCAGGGATCTCAAGCGGGACTTCGCCTCCGGCTCGGGCGGCGATCTGCTCGCCTCGAAGGTGCTCCAGGCGCTGATGACGAACGGCGCCACGCCGCGCTCCTCGGGTGAGCTGCCCTGGCGCACAGCCTTCGGCGCAGGCCTCGACCTGCTGCGCCACCAGCGCAACGACGCGGCGCTGGCCGAGCTGGCGCGGGTCCACGTGCGGGACGCGCTCAAGCGGTGGGTGCCCGAGGCCGAGCTCGTCGAGGTCGCGGTGTCCCGCGAGGACGCCAAGCTCCAGCTCCGCGTCCGCTTCCGCCCGGCGCGGAGGCAGGGACGGTCCACGGAGACACCAGGCGAAGTGTCGGTGCCGCTCGATATCTGAACTGTCCCCGAAGGGCGCCGCCCACGCTTTGCCCCTTCGGAGGTGAACCCGTGGCCGTGCTCCCACCCAGCGTCGACTACACCGACAAGGACTTCGACGCACTGCGTGTGCGGCTGATGGCGCTGGTCCAAAGCGTGTTCCCGGACTGGTCCGACTTCTCGGTGGCGAGCTTCGGCAACGTGCTGCTCGAGATGTACGCCTTCGTCGGCGACGTCGTGACCTTCTACCTGGACAATCAGGCCCGCGAATCGCGTCTGGTCACCGCCACCCAGCGCAAGAACGTCATCGCGCTGGCACGGATGCTCGGCTACAAGCTCCACGGCGCGCAGGCGGCCACCGCCGAGATCACCTTCTCGCTCGCGCGGCCCCCGACCGCCGACGTCGTCCTGCCCGCGGGCACGGTTGTCCGCACCCAGGAGGTCACCGAGCCGGTCCGCTTTCAACTCCTCGCCGACGTCCTGATCCCGGCTGGCGCGGATCCGCCCGAGCTGATGGGCGTGGTCGAGAGCTCGGAGACGCGCACGCAGCTCTTCGATGCCCGAGGGCTGGCCGACCTCGACGTCCTGCTGGACCACACGCCCTACCTCGACGGCTCAGCGGTCGTCTCGGCGGCCAACGGCGACTACGTCGCGGTGGACAGCCTGCTCGGCTCTGGACCCAACGACCGGCACTTCGTGGTGTTGGTCGACCAGAACGACCGCGCCACGATCCGCTTCGGCAACGGCACGAGCGGAGCACCGCCCACGGGCACGGTGAGCGTCACCTACAAGACCGGTGGCGGAGCGGACGGCAACGTCGAGGCGGGCAGCCTCGTCGTGATCGAGGGCGCGTTCACCGACGTCCACGGCCACCCGGTCCAGGTCTCGGTGAACAACGCGGCTCCGGCGTCCGGAGGCACCGACCGGCAGAGCGTCGCGGCGGCCAAACTGCTGGCGCCCGAGAGTCTGCGCACGCTCACGCGGACCGTGACCCGCGAGGACTTCGAGATCAACGCGCGGCGCGTGCCCGGCCTGGCGCGGGCGCTGATGCTCACGTCCAACGAGGACGCCTCCATCGACGAGAACGCCGGCATCCTCTTCGTCATCCCCGAGGGCGGAGGGCTGCCCACGCCGGCGCTCAAGAACGCTGTACTGGCCCAGGTCACCGAGGTCTACCCGCACACGCTGACCTTCCAGATCGCCGTGCAGAGCCCGATCTACCGGAACGTCGACGTCGAGGCGCGTGTGTACCTGCGGCAGGGCTACGCCAAGGCGACGGTTCGCGACCGCATCAAGGCGAACCTCGAGACCATGTTCCGGGTCAGCGAGGCCGACGGCACGCCCAACCCGCTCGTCGACTTCGGCTTCAACATCAAGGACCAGGGCGGCAACCCGGTCGGCGAGATCGCCTGGTCGGATGTGTTCAACGTCATCCGTGACACCGACGGCGTGCGCAAGATCGGCGATCGCTCGGGCGATTTGAAGCTCAACGGCCTGCCCGCGGACATCAAGCTCCAGATCAAGGAGTTCCCGCTCCTGGGCAACGTCACGCTCGTCGATGGCGACACCGGGAGCCTGCTCTGATGGCGATCCTCAACCCCAGCTTCGAGGACGCGGGGGCGCAGCAAGGCGAGGCCGAGCACTGGACGCTGCAGAGCTTCACCGGGTTGCGGCGCATCGCCGGCTTCGGGCCAGTGCCAGACCGCGCCTGGGAGGACTTCGATCGGTGGTTTGAGCTGCTTGACGACCTCGAGGGCATCACCGTGGCCATCGCGTTGCTCGACCCGCTCGCCGAGGGCTACGAGGACTTCGAGGACGCCTGGGACAACGACGTCTACCTGACCGAGCTGCCGACCGGCCAGGTGATCACCGCGCCCTTCAGCGGCGGTGCGGTCGAGGACATGGAAGACGGCTGGAGCAACGTCCCCTATGCCACGGCCTGGGAGGACGTCGCCGGCGTCATCGGCCTGTTCGACGCCGAGCCGCGCGAGGACTTCGAGGAGCAGTGGCGCTCGAACCAGACCTTCATCTGGGCCTGGGGGCTCGCCGTGGGCGTCATCGCCACGTTCGACGGCGGGGCCGAGACGAACGAGGACTTCGAGAACGACTGGGCGGCAGCGACCACGATCTAAAGGAGAGCACGAGATGGCCGAAGCGGACTGGACCTACCTCAACGACGGCCTCGACATCGCGACCGTGGACCGCGGCGTGACCGCAGGCATCGACCGACCGCCCGGGGGCGGCAACTTCCTCTTTGCCTTCAACTCGCTCGCCTCGGTCGAGGGCGCCGTGGCGCTCTTCGCCAACCTGGTGGACTTCGCGCCGATGGCCAAGGGCGCGTCGATCCGCGGCTGCATCCAGCGCGGTCCCGGCGGCGGACCGACCGGCTTCTCACCCTTCCTGTTCCTGTCGTGCCAGGGCAACTCGGTCAACGACACCGCCTACCTGCTGGGACTCTCCGACGACGACCCGCACCGCATCGTGCTGCGCAAGGGCATGGTCGCCGCCGGCATCCCCGACTCGGAAGGACCCGGGGCGCTGCTGGCCTCTGGCGAGAGCTTCGCCCAGGGCACGTGGTTGCACCTGCGCCTCGACGTGATCGTCAACGACAACGGCGACGTGGTGCTCAAGGTCTTCCGCAACGACCTCGACGCCCACGCCCTCGGCACGCCGCCCGACTGGCAGCCCGTCTCGGGCATGGCCGAGTTCATCGACGACCACCTCGGCATCAACAGCGGCAGCCAGCCGCTCACGTCGGGTCGCGGTGGCTTTGGCATTGCGGTCGAGGATGTCACCCGGCGGGCCTTCTTCGATCACGTCGAGCTGATGCGCCAGGTGTAGCCATGGAGCTGACCGCCTTCGAGAGTCGCTTGGGGCTGGGCCAGGGTCGCGTTCAGCAGGCCGACGCGCCCTCAGGCGACTACGTGTTCGTCCTCGGAGACGATGAGGCCGGCCGCCTCTTCGAACTCTCGCCCGGCGACCTCGCCGAGGTGGTCCAGGAGACCGATCTCACCGGCGTGGATCTGGTCCGCGCGCACCTTCGGCTGCGGGTTCCGGCAGGCCTGCCCGCCAACCTCGCCTGGGAGGCTTCGATCGTGGTGGACGGGAGCAAGCACGCCAGGGCGACCTGCTCGCCTGGGCGGGAGCGGGAGATCACCGACCTGGCCGCGAACGTCTCCAAGATGGCCGGGCTGCACGAGGTGGGTGTGCGCCTCGAGCTTGTGGAGCTGTAGATGGCCGCCGTCGAGCTACCCGCCCTCTACGTCGACAACGTCGCCGCCATCGTCGCGGTCGATCGGCCCCTGCTGCTGAACCGCGATCCCGGGCCGGGCGAGACGGGTGTGCCGCTGGAATGGCTCGTCGCGCTCGAGGTCCTCGACCCCGGTCTGGACGGCGTGGATCGAACGGCCACCAAGGTCTGGGTGGACGGCGTGTTGGCCTTCGATGGCAGCGTCGCCCCGGAGCTCCAGCCCGGCTTCGACGCCCCGCGAGCAGAGATCGCAGAGAGCGCCGACACCCTGCGCGTCGTCCTCGACCCTGCGATGACCTTCGCAAGCGAGGCGACTGTCGCCGTGCGCGTCGTCTCTGCGACGAACGGCGGCGCACACGCGCTCGACGAGACCTACAGCTTCACCGCCGAGGACCGCACCGCGCCCAAGCTGGTCGCCGCCCAGGCGACGGCTCAGCGCGTGGTCCAGCTCGGCTTCGACGAGGAGGTCCTCGTCACCGATCCGACAGCCTTCTACGTCGTACCGGTCGGCTTGCCCGCAGTGCCGGTCGTTCCCGTCTCCGCGACGGCGCAGGGCACCGTCGTCACCCTCGTCCTCGACACGGAGATGACGCCCGACGTCGCCTATCAGGTCACGGCGGCGGGCGTGACCGACCTGCGCGACAACCCGGTGCTGCCGCCCGACGACGCGGCGATGTTCACCGGCTTCCGCCCACCGCCGCCGGCGGCTCGGCGCTTCGACCTGTGGCCGATGCTGCCGCGGCACAACCGGCGCGCGGACGCGACCGGCGACCTGTACCGCTTCATCGCCTGCCTGCAAGAGGTGGCCGACCTGCTCCTGGCCGAGGCGGATCGCTACCCGGACATCTTCGACCTCGAGCGCGCGCCCGAGCCCTTCCTGGACCTCGTCTTGCGCGACCTCGGCAACCCGTTCCCGTTCGATCTCGACGTTCTGGGCAAGCGCCGCCTCGCCTCGGTGCTGGTGGAGATGTACCGCCAGAAGGGGACAGCGGTGGGCATCGAGAACGCCATCCGCTTCTTTCTCGGCATCGACATCACCGCCATCACCGCGTTCACGGGGACGACGCTGGTCCTCGGTGAGTCCGAGCTGGGCATCGATTGGGAGCTGGGACCCTCGGACCGCTTCGCCCGTTACGCCTTCAACGTGGAGGTGGACGAGCCGCTCACGGTGACCCAGCGCACGCAGATCCGCGCCATCGTCGACTACCTCAAGCCGGCCCACACCCACTTCGTGGATCTCCTCGAGCCCGGCGTGCCTCCCGTCTTCGAGCACTGGGAGCTGGGGATCAGCGAGTTGGGCTGGACGACGGACCTGCACTGAACTTGCTGCGATGGGGGCGGATGAAGACCTCGTCCAATGCTTCCACGAGAGCGAATGTCACGATGTGAAACGCGTCGGCTTCCAGTCGTGTAGCGCGCACGGGTCCCGACGCTGACTTGCCAAAGCCGACGACGGCGGAATCGTCGTTGTCGACCACCCATGAGAAGGACCAATGGGCGAGGCAGTGGCGTAGGAGCATGAAATCCCTCGTGTCGAAGAATGCGCGGACCGAGCGAAGAAGAGGAGCGCTCCCGTCGTGCCGCCGGAACGCCGGCCCGTTCAAGAATCGCAGGATTGGTCCATCGAGCACCAGGAAAGTCGGCAGCCATCGCCCGAGGAACCACCCACGCGCGACGACGCCTCGAATTGCGGTCGGCGCCGCGTCCCACTGCGCCCGCGCGCTCATGGAGATCGCGGTGAACAACATCTCGACAGCGTTCTCGACGGCGGGGTTTGCCGCCAAGTAGGCTGCGACATCCGCCGCGACCGCCGGGTCGTTGGATAGCGTCCGTAGCGTGTCGGTGAGGTCCGTGTACGGAGTATCGGAGGTGGTCCATGCCGAGGACCGAACTCGGGAGGCCAGAGCATCGAACGCCCGCTTGATGTGTGCGTCGCGGTCGGGTGCGCCCGGCACTCCGAGTTCCTCGACTCGCTCAACAGGCGCCGACCTGGTGATGTCGCCGTCCTTGGGGAACAGGACGAGAAGGCCCGGACCCTCGACAACGAGGTATCGAGTCGTACCAGGATGAGGATCGCGCTGGAACTCGACGGTCGACGCTGTCTTCGTCGCTTCGAATACGGGGCTGTCGCCGGGCAGGGTTGGGTCGCGCATCGTGTTCCACCTTGGGCGCATGGGGCGAAGCCCCAGCGTGGTCTTGGCCCGCGCGGGCTCGTCCACGGCGGCGACTCTACCCGCTACCTCATGTCCCTGGGTATACCGCTCGACTCGTTCGACTGGAAGGCGGCCGTCCTGTCCCCGTCCAGCCCGGCCGGTGCTTTGCCCCTCTGGAGGCTCGTCTCTTGGAGGAGCGCTGGATGGCCGACCGCACCGATTTTCACTTCCGCCAGAAGGTCACCGAGGCCGAGCTCGACCTCGCCTTCGAGCTGCTGGAGAAGGCCGACCGCAACCTCGCGGCCGACATCGGGGTCTACGGCATCATCAGCGGCGCTGAGCCCACGCCCCACTCGCCGGTCCCCGACCTCACCATCGACCTGACCGCGCCAGGCCGGGCCTACGACAACCTCGGCCAGCGGATCTTCTTCGGCTCGGGGCAGGTCGTGGACTGCTCGGTGGACCACGCGGGTCTGCCGACCGAGGTGCCGGTCGCCGGAGAGGAGAGGTGGCTCGGCGTCTTCCTGCGCTTCGAGCGGCTGCTCAGCGATCCGCGCACGGACGGAAACTCTCAGCAGGTCTTCTTCCGGCGCGACGAGTCCTTCGAGGTCGTCGTGCGCCAGGGGGCGACGGCGGCCATCGGGGCAGCGGCGAAGGTGCCGCTCGAGGCCGACGAGCTGCTGGTCTGCGACGTCCACCGCACCAACGGCCAGGGGCAGATCCTGGCGCCCGATATCGACACTTCGCGCAGGCAGGCGTTCATCTTCGCCCAGGGCGACGCCGTCGAGATCTTCAGCGGGCTCTGGAACATCCTCCAGCCCGCGGTCAACACGGTGCAGTCGGCGCTGGACGAGGTGGACGCCGAGCTGAACGACCACTTCAGTGGTGCGGCCCGGCGTCATTCAGCAGGGGACATCGACTACACGCCCCACGGATTCGTGGCCGCCGCGACCGTCCAGGCCGCCATCGACGAGATGATCGACGACATCTCCTCGGCCGCCGCCGGCAACCCAGGCGCGAAGCGGGTGGGCGCAGACGCCGCTGCAGGTGCCCCGCACGCCCTGCCTGCCGGCAACGTCGACGGCCAGATCTCACAGCTCCTTGCCTGGCTCAACGCCCACGAGTCGGCGCCGGCCGGAGCCCACAACGCCAGCGCCATCGCCGCCATGGCCCACAACTACATCAGCGGCACCAACGTCCAGGCGCAGCTCCAGGAGATCGTCGACGACCTGCAGTCCAACGTCGCGGGGCGCGGTGCCTCCCAGGTCGGGGACAACGCCATCGCCGGCGCGCCCAACAACCTCGCCGCGGGCTCAGTGCGGGCGCAGCTCATCGCGCTGCTGGGCCACCTGAACACCCACGTCGGCGCGGCCGACCACGACGGTCGATACTTCACCGAGGGTGAGTCCGACGCCCGCTACTACAACATCGGCGAGCAGGTTTCCGACGCCCACACCGTCGACGGCCAGCACGCCTCGGCCTTCGCGCTCGCCGGTCACGACCACGACAGCCGCTACCTGCGCCGCGTCTACTCGACGCAGGTGCTGATGGACCCAGGCGCCTCGCAGATCATCACGACCCAGGCCGAGCAGCCGGACCTCGTCACCGTCTCCTACAACTACCCGGACGGGGGCACGGGGCTGCCGCAGGCGACCACCTACGTGCGCGGCACCCTGACGACCGACATCCGCTACTGGATCACCAAGATCGACCTGGGCGGCGGCGACAAGGACTACCGCATCACGGTCCACAACCAATCGGCGAGCCAGCTCTGGATCAACGTCGCCGTCTACCGGAGGGATTGATGGCCGCCCGAACCAAGCTCGTCCCGCGCGAGTCGCTCTCTGCCCGTATCGAGACCTTGTCGCTGCCGCAAGCGAAGGGCTACGCGGACTTCATCCGGACCGGAGATCCAGACGGCCCCGTCCCGTGCTGGGGCGCCATCGCCGAGCGCTTCGACACCGACTTCGCCAAGAGCGACGAGCGCAAGGCGCTGTGGGACGTGCTCATCGAGGCCGCGGATCGCCGCCCGCTGCTGCTTTTCCTGCACATGAATCGGGCCCGCCCCGAGGTCATGGCGAAGGTACTCGCGGACGCTCACCTCCTGCCGCCGGTGCTGCAGCGAACGCTGGTGTCCCTCGACGAGGTCGTCGACGTCGTACCCGAGCACATCGGCCGGCTGGCGCCCGCGGCGCGCCAGCTTTGGGAGGCGGGACCCGACGCGATCGCCCGCGAGCGCGAGCTCGTGGAGGCCCGTGTGAAGGCGCTAACCGCCTTCCGCTACTTCGTGCCCGACAGCTTCGACCCCGCCAACGAGCCCGGGGCCAAGAGCATCAGCAACACGGACATCACCGCCGATCAGCCCATCCCCGGAGACGTGTTGCGCGTGGCGCCAGACGGTGTCGCGATCGAAGCGCCGACGCACGATGGCACCGACCCGCTGGGAGGCGGCGGCGGTGCACCATGAGCGCACCGTGGCCTAAGCGTTGGATGCACGGGGCTGGGGATCTTGTTCACGCGCGTGAACAAGACGGGGTCACTTCTCGGAGTCGCTGGGGGCCTGGCTCAGCGCCAACATCTTCTCCTTGAGGTCTTCGAGCAGCGCCATCTGCTTTTCGATTTCGGAAATGAACTTGGCCGCGTCTTCGCTGCTCTTGAACGCGTCTGGATGGATGTCTTCAGAGGTAGCGAGGGCAACCGCCTTCTGCAGGCGCCGGAACCCCTTGACGAAGGCCGGCAGCGGGGGCCGCCCACCGCGCGGCTTGTCCGATCGACTCGCGCGCGCCGCCTTCACGACCTCAGCGAACTCCCGCGACGAGAGTTTGTCCTCGACGGCCTTGGCGGCGAGATCTGCCTTCATCTTGGCGTCCGCGACCGGCAGCAGGAGCTTGTGGTGGGACAGCGGAAGCGCTTCAGCGATGTCCTCGGGCAGCAGGCGGAGCTGATCGAGGACGGCCACGGAGTACCAGATCGTGTTGTAGGCAACGTGAAGGTCCTCACGCTCGGCCAGGGCGCGGAACGTCATGTGCTTCTTCTGTCGCGGGTCGAAAGACTCGAGGTCGCCGCCGAAGAAAGCTTCCACGACGTAGTTGCCGATGGCCCGCGCTGTCTCCAGTCCCTTCGACACGTAGATCCGGTTGATCTCAGCGACCGCCGCGTCCAGGAGATCCTCGTCGACTGAGCCCTCGCCCGGAAGGCTCGAGATCAGCTCGGCCGAGACCTCAGCCGAGTTCTTGGTGGTCTTGCTCGCTGCCATTGCTCGACTCCGTGTGCGGTCCACATCGACGGCGTTGATCATGCAGATTCTCGCGGGCTCCGCAAGCGGCCCTTTGCTGGGCCGGTTCCGTCGGTGACCGATATCGCCCTTCGGCAACAGCGGCCAACGACCCTCTCAACCGGCCGAATTCACTTCGATGTCCTCGCCAGAAGAGCTTGAGGTCCCCGCGAAACGACGCCTGTATGTCCACACGCTTGGGACGGGCCCAGGCCGCAGCCACGGAGGACATCATGAACCAGGCGATCGGAACCATCACCACCTACCACGGGGACGAGCACCGCTACCTGCGGGGCTACCAGATCAAGGTCATCGCGGTCTTCAAGGGCGCCGCCCGCCCCGACCACGACCCCGACGACGGCTACCCCGTCATCACGGACAACGAGGACCTGGCCCGCGCCGGCGGCTTGACCGCTGACGACCGGGTCGAGGTGCAGCCCTGGCTGGAGAGCGCGGGCCGCTTCAGCTTCGTCTCCAGCGACCCGCGGGCGATCGACCTCGCCTGCTTCGCCGACCTGGCCACGAGCGACTGACAGCCGACCGCCCGGGACCCGCCGGGTGGTCCGGCGGGCTCGGCGGCCGACGACCATCACGAGGAGAACAGAACCATGAGCGACACCATCCAGAACACGATCGAGACCCTGAAGGAGATGCGCCTGCCCGAGCTGCGGGCCCGCTACGCCGAGGTCATCGGCGAGGAGAGCCGCTGCCCGAACAAGACCTGGCTCGCGCGCAAGATCGCCGAGGCGCAGGCCGAGGGGAACGGGGGCCAGGACGAGGCGCCCGCGCCGACGACGGACGAGGCCACTTCGAACGAGGCGGCGGAGGCCACGGAAGCGGAGGCGACCGACGACAAGCAGGATGAGGCCGCCCCCGAGACCGCGGGCGTGAAGCTCACGAAGCTGAGCGTGGCCGAGCTGCAGGCGCGCTACCGCGAGGTCGTCGGAAGGGACACGGGAAGCTCGGCGAAGAACTACCTCATCTGGAAAATCCGCCAGGCCGAGAAGGGCCGCATCCCGGTCGGCCCGCGCCGCTCGCGGCGGGCCGAGGGTGAGGCGGCCGACTTCAAGGTGCTGCCCCTGCGCATGGAGGCCGACCTGGTCACGCAGCTCGACGAGGCCCGCGAGCGCCTCGGCCTCAAGAGCCGCATGGAGCTGATGCGCCGGTCCCTGCACGCCTTCCTGCTCGAGGCGGGCGAGGTCCGGGTCGCCGAGCTCTTCGCCCCCGAGGCGTAGATGGCCGGCGAGTACGACAAGCGCCGGCTGATCCAGTGGCTCCGGGCCGAGATGGCCCGGGGCGCTGGGCGGGCCTACCCGCGCCTCGATCTCGACGCGCTCGACATGGACAGCCTCCGCGAGCTGCAGCGCCTGCTGCGCGACCTCGACGCCGAGCGGCGCATGGCCGTACAGCGGGCGCGGCTCACCCCCTGGCGTCTTCCCTGAACCAACCCCGACTCCGTCGCTCCGCCCTGGACCCGACGCCGCCTGTGAACCGCCCGCGAAGGCGTTTCGAGAAAAGTGGCCGATGGGGTGTCCCATTCCGTCTCGCCGGACCGCGTTTCACAGCCAAGAGCACCGGCAGTGGAGGACGCGGCATGGCGACGAGACGACGATCAGAACGAGACGGCAGCGACCCGTTTGCGGGGCTCGGCAAGCCCCGACAACGGACCCCGCGCGAGGCGGTGGTCGAGATCCTGGCCGAGGGGCTGTGGTCGTTGATCTGCGAGGGGCGAGGCCCGCGTCACGACAGCCACCCCGCTGAGCCGCACGCGGGATCCCCGCAGGATCCTGCCTCGCTCGATCGGCGCTCAAATGGCTGAAAACACTCGTCTTCATCAGTTGCTTTCGTCGCCACACGACGCCTCCATGACTCTGAGAGCGAGGCGGCACGGGGCCGCTCGCCGACACCCCAGGAGCCCAGGAGAACGATGATGGCGACCCGGAAACACAAGAACACCAGGCGCACCCGCGAGGGCGTCGCGGACGTGACGGAGCAGCTCGCTGCGCTTCGATCGATGACCGTGGCGCAGCTCCGCGAGCGCTACCTCGAGGTCTTCGACGAGCCCACCCGGTCACGCAACAAGGACTGGCTCTTCAAGAAGGTGGCCTGGCGGATCCAGGAGCTCGCCGAGGGCGGGCTCTCCGAGCAGGCGTTGGCCAGCATCGACGAGCTCGCCGAGGACGTCCCGGTTCGCTGGCGGCAGCGACGCGGCCAGGCCAGCGCGCCCACATCCAAGGGCGACGCCACGGACGCGGAGGTGCCCGAGCCGCGCGACCCCCGGCTGCCGCCTGCAGGCACCGTGCTGACCCGGGCCTACAAGGGCGTCGAGCACAAGCTCACCGTCCTCGACGACGGCTTCGAGTACCGCGGCGAGCGGCACGCCAGCCTCTCGAAGCTCGCCAAGGACATCACCGGCACCAACTGGAACGGGTTCCTCTTCTGGGGCCTCCAGCGACGGAGCCGCTCCAGCGAGGGGAGGAAGGGCGCATGAGCATTCAGCGTGAAGGCCAGCCCACCGCCCGCTGCGCGCTCTACGTCCGCACCGCGGCCGGGGGCAGCAAGGCCATCGAGTCGCAGCTCGCCTTGACGAAGGCGGCCATCGCCGACCGCGAGGGCGCCACCGTCGTCGGGGAGTACCGCGACGTCAACGTGTCGGGCGCGGGCGGCCCGGGCCCCGGGCTCGCGGCACTGCTCGCTGAAGTGGCGGCGGGCGGAATCGACCTGGTCGTCGTGACGGGCCTGGGACGGCTCGGGCGATCGATGCGCGGACTCAACGACACCTTGGCCGCCATCGAACGCGGCGGCGCCCAGGTGCTGACCGTGGAGAGAGGATGACGACAAGAGCAACCAGATCGAAGGGTGCACCGCTCGAGGTGAAGCGCTGCGCCATCTACACGCGCAAGTCCACGGCGATCGGGCTGGACCAGGAGTTCAACACGCTCGACGCCCAGCGCGAGGCCTGCGAGCGCTACATCGAAAACCAGGCCCACCTCGGTTGGCGGCGGGCGGCCGACAAGTATGACGATGGCGGCTTCACCGGCGCGAACCTCGAGCGCCCCGCCTTCCAACGGCTGGTCGAGGACATCGATGCCGGGAAGATCGACGTCCTCGTCGTGTACAAGGTCGACCGCCTGTCCCGCTCGCTGCTCGACTTCGCCAAGGTCATGGACCGCTTCAACAAGGCGGGCACGGCGTTTGTGAGCGTCACGCAGAACTTCTCCACTGCCGACGCGATGGGCAGGCTCACGCTGAACATGCTCATGAGCTTCGCGGAGTTCGAACGCGAGATGATCGCCGAGCGGACCCGCGACAAGATCGCCGCCGCCCGCCGCAAGGGCAAGTGGACGGGCGGGCCGGTGCCGCTCGGCTACGACGTTGTGGACAAGCACCTGGTGGTCAACGACCTCGAGGCGGTCATGGTCCGCGAGATCTTCGACCTCTACCTCAAGCACCGATCCGCGCTGTCGGTCATGCGCATCCTCAACGAGACCGGCCGGGCGACGAAGCGACACCTCGCCAAGAACGGCAACGTTCGCAAGGCGCGGGCATGGAGCAAGGACGCGGTGCTCCGGGTCCTGAAGAATCCGGTGTACGCGGGCTACATGCCGTACCGCGACGAGATCCATCCCGGCGAGCACGACGCGCTCGTGGATCAGGACACGTACACCCGGGTCCACGCGCTGCTCGACGATCACGGCGGTGCTCGGCGCACCACCCGGGGACGCAACCCGGAGTACCTGCTGCGGGGGCTGCTGCGCTGCACCAACTGCGGCAAGACCTTCACGCCGGCTTCGACGCGGAAGAAGGGCAAGGAGTACCGCTACTACCGGTGCGTGACCCGCGACAAGGAGGGGCGGAAGGCCTGCCCGGCGCGGCCGCTGCCCGCCGATGCCATCGAGTCCTTCGTGATCGATCGGATCCGCGAGGCGACCGCCGACGGCGGGCTGACCGCGGACGTCTCGGCGGAGCTGCAGGCCCTCTTCGACGAGCGCAGGGACGCGCTCAAGACCGAGCGCCGGGACCTCCCGAGCGCCATCGCGAGCCTGTCATCGGAGGGGCGGAAGCTTGTCGGGACGATCCGCGAGGTCAACGGCACCGCGCGTCGGCTGCTCGAGGACCGGATCGAAGAGGTCGGCACGGAGCTCGGGCGTTGCGAGGCCCGTCTCGCCACCGTGGAGCGAGCCCTCGCGGAGCTCGACCGCACCGAGATCGAGGCCGAGTGGGTGACGAGCACCTTGGCCGACCTCGACGACCTCTGGGACGTCCTGACCGTCCAGAACCGCGGACGTCTCGTCCAGGCCGTGGTCAAGCGGGTCGACGTCGACGACATCCACGGCACCGTGGCCGCCGAGCTGGTGGATCTCTCCGGCGGCGACGTCGCCGGGCTGGTCGCCGGGCCGGCGCCTGACGAGACGAAGGAGGCAGGAGCATGACCGACACCGCCCACGCGATCGACACGGCCACCGACGATCAGCAGGCCGCTGGCCGTCGGATCTTCACGAGCTACCTCTTCCGCGCCCGCAACGGCTCGGACGTCGTCTTCAGCCAGGAGCCCCCGCCCGCGCCGCCCGCTCCCGTACGCCGGCCGGCCCGCGTCGCCCGGATGCTCGCGCTGGCCCATCGACTCCAGCGTGCCATCCGGCGAGGTGAGTACGAGGACCGGGCTGACCTAGCCCGCCAGTTCGGGATCACGCGGGCCCGGGTCACGCAGCTTCTCAACCTCACGCTGCTCGCCCCGGACATCCAGGCGGCCGTGCTCAAGCTCGAGGCCGTGGACGGTGTGCAGCCCACCAGCGAGCGCGCCCTGCGGGGCGTCGTGGCGGCGGTGGAGTGGGGGGAGCAGCGGGAGCGGTGGACGTCGGCAGAAACGGTCGGAGTGTAGCTCAACCCACCGTAACGGAGGTGGCCTTGCCAAGCCGGCCCAGGCGGCGCCGCAATGACATCGTGCCCGTGCCCACAGCCTCCGAGTCCGTCATCCGGCGAGCCCGCCGAGCCTGCCAACAAGCTCCAGGGCCAACGGGTTCTGTCGTGACGCAAGCCAGCGCAGCAGGCTCCGGAAGGCACTGAATGCCGCTGCTTCCGTGCGAAGGCGGACCTCGTCCACCCGCCAGACCACTTGAAGCAGCGAGGCGACAGCCTGCTCGGAGTCCTCGCTCCGGTCCACACGATCTGCGTCATCGCTTGTGAGCGCCCGGTCGAGCCAGGAGAGCCCGCGCAAGCGAAGCGGCGCTGCTGCGTCGGTTCTCAGCCATGCGGCCAAGGCGGCGAGGTGCCCGCCATAGCCACCGACCCGAGCAGTCCAGCGTTCCAACTGCGCCGCGCCAGCCGTAGCAATGGACTGATGGCGCGCATCCCAAAGCGACCGCGTCAGCCCGTCCATCCCGACGAGCGCAAGCCACGCATCGTCGTGGTACGACCAGCCCGGACCCTCGTCATCGCGCTGCTCGGAGAGGACGTAGTCGATGACCTTCAGCCGGAGCTGCGAGAAACGTGCAGGCACCGGATCCTGCTGCAGGGCCAACCGGTAAAACGACCTCAGGAAATCCTCCGACCAGTGGTGTGCCTTTCGTCCGAGGTCCAACACCGCGCGCCAGAGATCGTCTGGTCCGTCTTCCAGCCGCATCGTCGGCAACGCAGCCGCGACCCTGTCGAGGACCCAGTGATCGTCCTCGTAGGGATAGTCATCGCGCTCGTAAGGATAGTCATCGCGGTCCGCGTCGTCGCTCACGCGGCTCAGCGAGAACGCGAAGGCGGAGCGAAGGAAGTCGAGCCACTCCCGGCGTTCGTCATCGCTTGACGCCTCGTCAAGTGACGGTATCCACTCATGAGCAGCGCGCACAAGGCGGAAATCCAAGAAGTAGTGTCCGTGCCGCCTCGCCCGCGCTTCATCAACGAGCGTGAAGCGCTGAGGCTGGTCCATCTCTTTCCAATTCGACGTTGGAAGGGCCAGCGTGCCGTCGATGAACGCACCGAGTCTGTCTTCGGCCCACGCATCGAGCGCCTCACCGAACTGGGAGACAACTTCCTCCGTGAAGCCCTCGTGGTAGTGGCGCGCCTGCTGGACGAAGGAGACGCGGTTCCGGATGTGCGCCAGTTCGAAAACGAGCCGCCGCAGCCTGCCAAAGTCCTCGCCCAGCTTGGGTCGCTGCTCGGCGCATCGGGCGAAGAGGATCCGGACAGCGGCGTAGTGCGGAGCCAAGGCCACCCGGGCTACGAGGTGCCGAAGCTCCTCGTCGTGGACATCGTCAGCCCATAGGGCGGGCAGCGCCTCTGCGGCGAAGCAGTCCCACGTCCAAGTCGCAGCGCTCTCCGGAACGTCCATAGCGTCCCGCGGCGGTGGATTCATGACGGTCGTGCGAAGCGCGGCCTGGCACCACGCTTTGCGCTCCGGGTGTCGGGCAAGCCATTCAGCATGATTCCGGATGAGGACCGCAGCTGCTCCAGCCAGTGCATTCACCTGATGGTCTCGCGCCTCGTCGTACTCGGGCGGCATGGTCTCGACCGGCGCTGTTGCCGAGGCGTCGCCTCGGTCTTCCTGCGCAGCCTTTCCGAAGAACGCTCCCAGGCGGGACACGAAGCGCCTCAACAGGGCCCGAATGCTGCCGCTCGTGTCGCTTGGTCGTTTGGGCACCTCGTCTCGGTCGTCCGCGCCAGCGCCGCGATAGATCCTCTCGCACTGGGTGGTGACCCGTTGGATCTGATCCCAGAACTCGTCGAGCTCGGAGTCTGGCAAGACGGTCCGCTCCTCGAGCATCTGGCGGCAGCGCATCGGCAAGAAGACCAGAAAACGCTCCTCTTCGAACCGCTGCCGCTCGTCGGCACGCTCCTCGAAGATCTCGTGGGCGCGAACGTTGACGATCACGCGCCCGTGCTCTGGGTGTTCGACAGACCTGTAGTTCCCGATGTCATAGCCGACCACGAGCTGTTGAAGGAACTCGCGAAAAGGCCCCTCGGGCGTGTCCGCCAGCCGCTGCTCCCAGCGCTCTCGCACTGCTGACAGGTACGTACGCGTGCCCTCATCTGACAGGAAGATCTGCACTCCGAGATGGCGGAGGTCGATCGACCGGTGCTTCAGGTCGTGGAACTCCTTGGCCAACTTGACGAACCACCACCCCTGCATGAACGCACCGATCATGAGGTGCTGGCGTCCCTGCACGGCGGCTTGGATGTCCCACTCGTACACCTCAGGCATCGCCAACAACACCCGGAGCGTCCCCTTGAAGAGGTCCGGCTCTCGCTTGGCCAGGTCACAGAGAGGCTTCAAAAACGCGGCGCTCCGCGCCCGCTCGAGGACCGCTTGTGCCTTGTCGGCAATCGGGCGGTCCTCGTCCAGCTCAAGGTAGAAGTACTGCTCCAAGGCCATAAGCGCGGCTTCGACGGCACTGGGCGGGTTGCCGAGGCCCGCCGACCATCCGAACACACGAGCATCGCCAATGAGATCACGGTCACCGCTCTCGGACGGCAAGAGCACGGCCCCGGGGGGGCGCCGCCACTCGCTCACCATGCGGCCGAGCGGACTGGGGTCCTCCCGGCCCGCGGCTACTTCAGCCTGATACTCGCGGGCCTCCATTCCGGCATAGTGGCGCCAACGTTCACTCGCGAAGTCGATGAGGCGAGCGATAGCCTCGAGCCCTTCGGCGAAATCCGCATTGAGGAAGCCGAGGAATGGTCCGTGGATGTACAGCGGGGGGTGCCAGCGTCGCCCGCCATCCAGGTCGAGCTCCCGACTCTCGTGCCAGCTATTGTGCCAATCGAAGCGGCCACGCGCCTTGATCAGCGACGCCAGCAAGACCTCCCGTGCAACCGATGGTCGCGTGCGAACGAGTGGAAGCAGCGCGGCAGTCTCCAGGACGGCCTCCTGGAAGTCGTCGTCCACCCGGCTTCGCGGACCATCGGGCCAAGGATCAGGCACCGGCTCGTCGGGGTCATAGCGCGGATCGAAAAGGATGCTCTTCGGCAGCAAGGGTTCAGCGGGATCGTCGTCTCCAACTTCGCCCTCGTCAGGCTCGTCCGCGGCGTCGTCTGGCTCTTCCGCGGCGCGCCGCTCGCTGGCCTGGAGCGCGAACGCGGACACCTCGTCCGGAAGTTCTTCTGCGGCCGAAAGCGCTACCCGGTAGTACAGCTTGCGCTGCTCGTAGTCGGCACTCCCGTAGGATCTTCGAACATCCCTTGCCCGTTGGCCAAGGAGCAAAGCGAGCTCGGCCGCCTCTCTGCGCCACGGGAAGCCGGGCTTCGTGTGACTCAGCCAGAGGTCCACGAGACGCGCGATCTCCACGGGCGCCAACGCCACGAACTCGGCCCGCTGCGCGTGGAGGAACTGCAGTACGGGCGGCCAGTACCGCCAGTTCGGGTATCGGTAGCGTGCGGCAACGTCAGCAGCCCCATTGCCGTCCGCTTGAGCCAAGGCCTGGTAAAAGGGATCGGGTAGGGTCGCGAAGGCAAGAAAGCGTCCCAGAAGCCGTCGCAGAAGGTGTCCGCCCTCCCGCTGGAGGTCGTCGCGCACTTGGTGAAGGAGGGCGGCCGGGTTCGCCGCGAAAACGATGGACTCCAAGAGGAGGTCACGAGCGCCCTCACCCCGTTCAGCAGTGAGGCTCGCCACAAGCGAACGCCACTGGGCGATGTCGGATGCGTGCTCCAGGAGGTGGGCACCGTACAGCCGGATAGCCCGATGCCAGAGCGGCGAGTCCATCCGCTCATCGAGGAAGCGCGCGATGTCGGCTGCGTGGGCGATCAGAATGTGGAGTCGGGCCCAGTCGCCGAAGAGATCATGCGCGAAGCCGACCCGACCCCGGTCAGTCGTCATGCAGACGCGGTCCGCCTCCAGGCGGTCCAGCGGGCCGAGTTCGGAGACGTTGAAGCGATCCAACGGGACTGTGAGTTCCAGCTCATCGGCCTGACGCTCTGCGAGCAGCATAGTGAACCGTTCGCGTGCTCGTCGGCCCTCCCCGGTCACGACCCGGCTGTGCCAGTACCAGCTCGCGACACTGGACTCGCCAACCCATGCGGCGGTCTCAACCTGGACACCGGCGTCAAGCCGTGACGCGATGAGATCGAGGATCTTCAGGTTCTGGAGGAGCGGTCTGAGGTTCGCCTGGCTCCGCAGTCGGGCGGCCGTCGGGATCGCGGCCCAGACTGGGTCAAGTGCATCCAGATCTAGCGGCTCACACTCCACGACGTGCCATGTCGCGACTGGAACGCCAACGTGGAGGAGGCTGTCTTGGAGGCGGGGCCACTCCTGAGTCTGGCACGTAATGGCCACCTGCCAGGGAGTGCCGTCGCGGCCCAGGTCGAGCGCTTGAAGCAGTGCGCCCAACAGTGCGAACGCCGAGTCGTCGAACAGCCGGTCGAGTCCATCGATCACGAGTAGCGCGTGCGCACCGCGGGCAGATCGCAGAACCTCACGTAGTGGGCGGGCGAGGCCAAGGTCAGCTTGAAACGCGGCGAAGTCCGGTCGTTCGAAGGAGGTTGCCCCGAACCATAGGCAGACCTGGCCGGTCTCGGCGGCAGCCGACGACATGTTCTTCGCAACCACAGATTTCCCGGCGCCAGACGGTCCCAGCAGCACAGCGCCACCGGCTTTCGTCAGCGCGTCCTTCAGCTTGTTGACTTCAGCGTCCCGCCCGAGCCGGACACGTCCGCCGATTGAGTCTCGCACCTGCGTCAGACCGGTTGTCGTCAACTCGGCCAGCCGATTCCAGTCGTCGGCGTAGCTGGGCACTTCCGACAGGTCGAAGCTGCGACGCAAGGCGTCGATGAGGCCGAGCACGTCCAAAGCACCGGCCTTGGGGCGTCTGTCGGCGGAGAGGTGAAGCAGATGCTCCCACAGCTTCGTCGCCGCTGCCGGATCACCACTGCGGAGGGCCGCTCGGCACCGGGCGATCGCCTGCTTCTCGGATTCGGAGGGTGTGCTCTCGAAGTCGAACTGGAGGAACCGGAGTCTGGCGAGCAAGCGGCCGGTGTCGGCCTCAGTGATGCTGTGCTTCTGCGCGAGATCCTCGGGGCATGCGAAGCTCCTGAAGAGAGCCCGCTTGGTGTCATTGGCCCATTTCTTCGCCTCGTACCGTTCGGGCAACGTGGTCGGATCACCCGTCCTGGCCGTGGACAAAACGAACTCGACCGCCTGTCGCAGGTCGGGGGCAAGAGGCGTCGTGACCAGGCCGATCAGGTCGGCTGAGGCGTCGAACGCTGACGAGCCTTCTCCCAGGAACTGCTCCCAGGCGATCTCAACGAAGTCACTCGGTGCAGCGTCGCCCGTGAACTGGGTGTTGCTCTTGATCGACAGCGCGAACCGACGCTGAGGGTCATCGTGGATGGTGATTACGAGATCATCGAGAAACCACCCTTCGGGCCTGGCTTGGAAGTTGACGCGTTCGATCCTCCCTCCAACGTCGAGTGGAGGTTCGTCGCTGAGCATGTGCGCCAAGAACCAGGCGCAGACCTTGTCCTCGAAGACAAAGCCTCCTCCCCCTGTGCTCTTCGGCGGTGCGACACCCTTTGCCATCGACGTGGAGCCCCCAATCTCGGTCAGTAGTACTGGACGATGTAGCCGTACGCCTTCTCGAACAGCTCCGCGTCGCTGTGGAGCTTGTACTTGAAGAGCGCGCCGCGCAGGGCCTTCTTCACCTCGCGCTCGCCGGCGCTGGTCTGCTGCCAGCCGGGGAAGCGGACGACGCGGACGATCTCGTCGATGTCGTTGACTACGCGCTCGACCATTACCGGCGTGTCGTTGTTCCGAACCTCCTGGAAGAGTTCGGTGAGGGCGGCCTTGCCGCGGTCCTCGTCCTCCTCCGGGGGGACGTCCTTCTCGGCGGCGACAACGTCGCGGGCGATGTCGAGCAGCTCCTTGAGGAAGGCGATGCTGTGGAGCTGGCCGGCCTCGTGACGCTCCTTGAGCTTCTCGAGGCGCTCGGACAGCGTCCTGAAGCGCGGGTTGCCCAGGTGCTTGCGGAGCCGAGCGGCCACCTTGATCTCGATCTCCTTGGCCTTCTTGTCGGGGTTCGGTGAGCCCATGATGGCCTCGAGCACGTCTGCGTCGACGACGAGCTCGTCTAGATCGTCGCGGATCTCGCCGACGTGGATGTTCTCGTGGATGAGCTCGATCGTCTTGGCACCGAGCGCATGCCACAAGAGCGCGCCGTTGCCGGTCGAGGGCTTCACGGACTCGTAGACCTGGGAGAGCCAGCGGTAATCGGAGCGATGGTCTTCCAGTACAGGATCCGGCGAGAGTGCCTCCCACAATTTCGACACGACCGAGTAGTCGGCGGCGAAGGCGTCGCGCGTGGTGTTGTTGGGCAGGCACTCCTGGGCCGCGATGAGGCCCTCGTACCCTCCGACACTGCGGTCCACACCGGGGAAGTAGGCGAGGCACTTCTGCACGGCCGCCGGGAGCTTGTCTTTGAGCGCTGCGATGTTGCTCACGACATTGCGGAAGCCTTCTTCGTCGAACTCCAGCGCCTTGGCGACATCGTCGAACACGCCGAGGTAATCGACGATGAGTCCGTGGGTCTTGGCGTTGCCGAAGGTGCGGTTCGTCCGGCAGATGGCCTGGAGCAGCGTGTGGTCGCGGGCCGGCTTGTCCAGGTACATGGCCTGCAAGATGGGGGCGTCGAAGCCGGTGAGGAGCTTGGCGGTGACGACGATCAGCTTGAGCGGGTCGTTGGCATCGCGGTAGCGATCGAGGAGCTTCTCTTCGGCGTCGCGGTCGCGCTTGTATGGCTTGTAGCGACCGTCCTCCTTCTCCTTGCCCGATACCGAGATGACGACATCGCTGGCCTCAGGCGGCAAGTGCCCGTCGAGGGCGGCCTTGTAGAGCAGGCAGCACTCCTGGTCGAAGGTCACGACCATGCCCTTGAACCCGTTCGGCTCGACCTTGTCCTGGTAGTGATGGGCGATGTCGGAGCAGATGGCGGCGATGCGCTCAGGAGCTTTCACCAGCACGGCCATCTTCGAGGCGGTCTTGGCGAGCTGGTCCTTGTCGAGATCGGAGAGCTCGCCGGTCAAGCTGGCGAAGGCCTGGTCGATGCCCTCCTTGTCGATGTGCAGATCGACGAGTCGGGGTTCGAAGTGCAGAGGCAGCGTGGCGCCGTCGCGGATCGACTCCTCGAATCCGTAGCGGCTCATGTACCCGCGCTCGTCCTCCTCGGCGCCGAAGGCGTAGAAGGTGTTCCGGTCGCGCTTGTTGATGGGCGTGCCCGTCAAGCCGAAGAGGAAGGCGTTCGGCAACGCGGCCCGCATCTTCATGCCCAGATCGCCTTCCTGGGTGCGGTGGGCCTCGTCGACCAGCGCGATGACGTTGTCCCGGTCGTTGAGGACGCCATCGGCCTCGCCGAACTTGAAGATCGTCGTGATGATGATCTTGCGGGTGTCCTGCTGGAGCAGGCGCTCGAGCTCCTCGCGCGAGCTGGCCTTGACCAGGTTGGGGATGTCGGACGCGTGGAAGGTGGCGCTGATCTGCGTGTCGAGATCGACGCGGTCCACGACGATGAGCACGGTCGGGTTCTTGAGCGCTGGAGTGAGTCGCAGCTTCTGCGCCGCGAACACCATCAGGAGCGATTTGCCCGAGCCCTGGAAGTGCCAGATCAGGCCCTTGCGTGGCTGGCCCGCGACCACGCGCTGCACGATGCGGTTCGCCGCCTCGTATTGCTGGTAGCGGCACACGATCTTGAGCCGGCGCTTCTTCTTGTCGGTGGCGAAGAGCGTGAAGCTCGAGAGGATGTCCAGCACCGTCCTGGGCGCGAGCAGCCCGGACACGGCCCGCTGGAGATCGGAGAGCCCCTTGGGTGCCGCCGCTTCGTCGACTCGCCACGGGCCCCACAGGTTCACCGGCATGCGGATGGATCCGTAGCGCAGCTCCTTGCCCTCGCTGGCGACGCTGAACACGTTGCAGGCGAACAGCTCGGGGACGTACTTCTCGTAGTCCTCGTGGACCTGAAGGGCGCCGTCCACCCAGCTCACCGACGGCCGCACCGGGGTCTTGGCCTCGATGAGCACCAATGGGAAGCCGTTGACCAGAAGCACCAGGTCGGCGCGGCGCTCGGCGGGGCCAGCCCGGAAGGTGTACTGCTGGGTGACGACGTAGTGGTTGTTTGCCAGGTCGTCGAAGTCCACGAGGCGAACCGTCCGGTGCTCGTGGTTCGGCCCAAAGGGCATCGACCGGTTGCCACGCAGCCACGCGGTGAACTCCTCGTTGGCCTTGATCAGCCCGTCGCTCCGCACCGAGAGCACGATGGCGCGCAGCTTATAGAGCACCTCCTCGGCACGGTCGGGGTTGGCGGCGATCTCGGGGTTGAGGCGGATGAGTGCTTCTCGAACGAACGGCTCGGCGACCACTTCCTGTGGCTGTCGCGGCACGTCCGTAGGCGAGAGGTAGTGCCAGCCAAGGCCAGAGATCTTGCCGGTCCGGCGCGCGAGGCCTGGACCGACTGCCGTGTAGTGAGTGACGCCGCCGCAGAGGTTGTCGCGGAGGTAGGCCTCCACGGTGTTGGCTTCGTTGAAGGTCATCCAATCCTCCCCGGGGCGAGGGCGTGCCGCACTTGCTCACTCGCGCTTTCGTGCGAACGCGCGACGTGTTTCTCAAGCGACAGGATCGCGCTCTCCACTTCGTCGATGCGTTGGGCCGACTCGACCTGCTCTTGAAGAGCGAGCTCCGGAATCGGCAGGCGCCGGACATCAATCAAGGTCATTCCTGACTTCGCACCCGGCTGGTTGAATCGCGCGACCTGTTGCTGACCAAATGGCGAAGCCAAAACATGAGCAAGGAAGCGCCCGTGACATAGGGCAGGATTCGGCCTGATCATGGCAATATGCTGACTGATGTATGCAGGGAGCGGAAGATCGGGGGCGTGTCCGACGAGGCCGAGGCCAGCCTCTCCCGTGATGCCCAGCAGAACGTCACCCTCTTGCGCGCGAGTCCGTTTTGCTTCGGCTCCGGCTGGAGTGTGAACGCACTGGAGTTGTTCGGGACACAGGTTCAGTCGGAGGGTCGGCGAGTTGAGATTGCCAATGCGAAGAAAGAGATCGCCGGATTCCGCGTAGTGCTTCGACCATCCACGCGAGCCGCTCGTGAGGAACGCGATGCACTGTTCCACGGTGGTCCAATCCGTGGCTGACTTGGTGAGTTCGAGACGCATGGAATCGCGAAGCCTGTATGCCGCATCAACTGCGCCACGCGCCTCCTGCACGACTGCGAACCACCGAGCTGCCACAGCCGCGATACGCCGCTGCTCCTCCAGCGGCGGCAGCGCGAACTCCTGCTTCGCCAAGGTCTTCCAGTTGATTGTCGGAGACAGCGAACCCACCGAGATCTGCTGAGCCAGCTCCATGAACAGGTCCGACTGCATGAAGAAGGGAAGGAAGTCGGGCAGCACCACTTCCGGCTTGGCGCGCAGCACGAGCGAGTGTGCAGACGCGATGCCATGGAACTCAGCAACCCCGAGCTTCCGCTGGTAAGCGCGACGACGGCCGAAGATGATGTCACCGGGCTGGAAGACGAGCTTGGTTGCCGACACGTCTTCGGGCGAGCCCCATCGTGGGATCTTGAGGCTGTCTGAGTCGAGGTGTTCGAGCCCGACGTAGTGCTCGACCCCCGCTTCGCTCGGATCGTCCACGCGATCCGTAACGCTCATCGCCATTTGGTCGAAGCGCCACTTGCTCCAGCCCGGCTTCAGCTCACCCACGGTCCACCTCCTCGGTCACCAGCCCGTCCAGGGTGTCCACCAGGGCGTCCATCTGCAGCCAGAATGCGCGTCCATCCTGCTCCCAGCTCTGCCAGACTTCGGCGAGGCTGCGGTCGTCGCGCTGCGCGCCGTTCTCCACGGTGACCCGCTTCACGTAGAGCGGGATGGAGAGGCTGTGGTTGTGCTTGGCCAGGTCGTCCAGGCCGACGGCGCGCGCGAAGCCGGGCACGTCGGCGAACGCCTCATAGGCATCGGCGATGCGCTCCTGGTGCTCGGGCTTCAGGAAGCTGTAGGCTCGTTCACGGGAGATCTCGTTGACCGCGTCGATGAAGAGGACGCGCCCCTGGCGGTCGGCCGGCTTGCTGCTACGGCAGAACACCACGCACGCCTCCATCGGCGAGTTGAAGAACAGGTTCGGGCCGAGGCCGAGTACGCACTCGACCACGTCGGACTCCACCAGCCTCTGCCGCATCTCGGCCTCCTCCTTGCGAAAGAGTACGCCGTGCGGGAACAGGATCGCGCAGCGCCCGGCCTGCGGGTCCATGCTCTTGAGGATGTGCTGGAAGAAGGCGTAGTCGGCGCGCCCCTGGGGCGGCGTGCCCAAGAAGTTGCGCCCCCACGCGTCCGACTGCCATGCGTCTCGATTCCAGCGCTTGATGGAGTACGGCGGATTGGCCAGGACCACGTCGAAGGTGCGTAGGCGGTCGCCCTCCATGAAGCGGGGGCGCTCCAGCGTGTCGCCGCGCTGGATGTCGAAGTCCTCGACGCCGTGCAGCACCAGGTTCATGCGGGCGATCGAGGCGGTCATGTGGTTGCGCTCTTGCCCGTACAATCGAAGCGTTCGGTGCTCGCCGCCGGCCCGCTTCACCTCGGCCAGCGCGGAGATGAGCATGCCCCCGGTTCCGCAGGTCGGATCGTAGATGCTCTCGCCTTCCTGCGGACGCAGCATCTTGGCCATCAGGTGAACCAGGGTGCGGTTGGTGTAGAATTCCTGGGCCGTGCTGCCGCCGTCGTCAGCGAACTTGCCCACCAGGTACTCGTAGCCGTCTCCGAGGGAGTCTTCGGGCACCCGCGCGATGGAGAGGGTCTGGCTGGAGAAGTGCTCCAGCAGGTTCTTGAGCGTATAGTCCGGCAGGCGCTCCTTGTGGGTCCACGGCGCGTCGCCGAAGATACCGTCCAGGCGCTCCGGGTTGGCTGCCTCGATGGCCCGCATGGCGTTCTGGATGGCTCGCCCGACGTTCTTGGCGACTGCCCGCGTTTCGTTCCAGTGCGCCCCCGCGGGCACGACGGCGCGCTCGTCGGCTTCAGTCCTGGCCAGCTCCTCGGCGCCGTCGTATGCCGCCAGCGCGCGGGCGTAGTCCTCGTCCCACACATCTGAGAGGCGCTTGTAGAAGACCAGCGGGAAGATGAACTGCTTGTAGTCGCCGGCATCCACCAGGCCACGCAGGATGGTCGCGGCGCCCCATAGGTAAGACTCGAGCTGCTGCTGGGAGAGTTGCTTGCTCATCACAGCCAGCCCCCTTCGGTCATCTCGCGGCGCAGCGCGTCCTCGGCCTCGCGGCACCGAACGAGCGCCGCCTTGAAGTTGGCGACCGCCTCCGGAAGGGGTGGGATGTCCTGGCCGATGGGCGGCAGCACGTAGCGCGAGATGTTGAGTGTCCAGTCCTCCCGCTCGATCTCGTCGAGACTCACCACGCGGGCGCGATCCTGCACGTCCTCGAAGGCTTGCACCCAGGTGAGGACCTGCGTCGTGTGCTCCCGCTCCAGGTAGTTCTGCGCCCGGTCTTTGCGGAAGAGCGTGGATGCATCGACGATCAGGACCTTGCGCGCCCGCTCCGCGGGCTTGCGCGTGCGCAGGATGAGCACGCAAGCGGCCAACCCCGTGCCGTAGAACAGGTTCGGCGCGAGGCCGATGACGACCTCGATCTGATCGGCCCGTAGCAAGTGTTCGCGGACCTTCCCCTCCACGCCGCCGCGAAAGAGCGCGCCCTGCGGTAGCACGACAGCCATGCGGCCGTGGCGGTCCGCCATCGACTTCACCATGTGTTGGACCCAGGCGAAGTCGCCGGACTTGTCGGTGGGCAGCCCCGCGAACGCACGGCCCCATGGATCGCTCTCCCACACCTCCCGGCCCCAGTTCTTCAGCGAGAACGGCGGGTTAGCGATGACGTTGTCGAACGTCGCCAACCCGCCCGTGCTCGGGTCGGTGAAGACCGGGCTGCGCAGCGTGTCGCCCCGCTCGATCTGGAAGTCCTCGACACCGTGCAAGAGCAGGTTCATGCGTGCCACCGACGAGGTCGTCAGGTTCTTCTCCTGGCCGAAGAGCTTGCCGAAGAAGGTGCGTGGATCACCGCCCGCATCGCGGACGTGCTCGACAGCAGCGAGGAGCATGCCGCCGGTGCCGCAGGCCGGGTCGTAGACGGTCTCGCCCTCCTGCGGGGCGAGGATGTCCACCATCAGCCGCACCACGCTGCGCGGTGTGTAGAACTCGCCCGCCTTCTTGTTGGTGGTGTCGGCGAACTTCTTGATGAGGTACTCGTAGGCGTCGCCGATCACGTCGTTGCGCACCGCCTTGTTTCCAAGCGGCAGCGCCGAGAAGTGCTCGACGAGGTCCTTCAACAGCTTGTCGGGCAGCCGGTCCTTGTTGGTCCACTGCGCGTCGCCGAATACGCCGTAGAGATGATCCTGATTGGCGCGCTCGATGCCGCGCATGGCGTTGGACAGCGCCACACCGACATTCGCGGGCGTCTCGCGCACGACGGCCCAGTGGCATGCCTCCGGCACCTGGAAGCGGTGCTCGTCGGCGAAGTCTTCGCCGTAGGTCTCCACCATGTCGGCGTGTTCTTCGTCCCAGACGTCGCAGATGCGCTTGAAGAAGAGCAGCGGCAGGATGTAGCCCTTCCAGTCGGTGCGATCGACCGGGCTGCCCCGCAGGATGTTGGCGGCCTCCCAGAGGTGGGACTCGAGCACTGGGAGCGCGAGGCCCTTGTCGCCGTTGCCGTTCCTGCGGCTCATTCGTCCTCCCCTACCTTCTCGGTTGCCGCAGCCTTCTGCTTGGCGATCCATGCGTCGAGGTCTTCCTTCTGAAACCGCCAACTGCCGCCGACCTTGAAGCCGGGGAGATCCCCCCGCTTCACCATCCGGTACACGGTCTTCGGGTCGATGTTCAGGTACTCAGCGACATCCTGAACGGTCATGGCGGTTGTGCTCATCGGCGTCCTCAGTTCCTCGGTCCCGCGAGACAGATGGGGATAATAGTCCAACAAAGTCCAATGGGCAACGCCAACCATCGCCGTCGCTCGCCGTCGCAGGCCCAGCATGCCGTTTTATTGAAATCCTCGCCAGCCGAGACGCTCAGTGTTGCCCTCGCGACGTGCTCGCCATATCCTCAGTTCGGGGCCTTTGGGCTCCCCGAACCCGCGAACGAGGAGCGCATGGCGAAGGACATCCTCACCATCAAGGAGGTCGCGGAGTACCTCCAGGTCACCGAGCGGACGCTCTACCGGCTGGCGCAAGAGGGGAAGATCCCAGCCTTCAAGGTCGGCAACTCGTGGCGGTTCCGCCGGGAGGATCTCGACCAGTGGATCCGGGATCAGACGGCCGCACGAGGGGAGAAGGGCAGTGGAAGCTGACGACCGACGTACCGAATTGGCCTTCATGGCCGCCGACCCCAGCCGCCCGAACGGACGCCTCGTCGTGCATCGGCAACGGGAGCGCATGACCCTGGCGAAGACCAGCGCGATCCTGCTTGGCGAACTGCGGCAGCTCATCGAGCAGGTTCGGAGTCGCGCAGCGGTCGCGGTCAACAGCGAGCTCGTGCTCCTGTACTGGCAGGTCGGCCGTCGGATCCGAGTCGATGGCTGCCACCGAGCTGAGCGCCGAGTACCGGCGCGGCTTCAACCGGCGCAACCTGCACAACAGGGATTCGGTTCGCCGAGCGCTTCCCCGACGAGGAGATTGTGCACGCAGTGCGGGCACAATTTATCTGACCCACCTCCGCGAGCTCACCGCCATCGACGACCCGCTGAGAGGCAGTTCAACACCGAGATGTGCCGCGTCGAGCGGTGGGCCACCCGGACGCTGAAGGACAAGTTCGATGGGATGCTGTGGTGAGGCGATCACGATGACGAGAAGAGACTTCACGGCGCGTATCCACAACGCGTCGGACCTCGCCGAGTGCGACGACGTGGCAGCAGAGATCGTCGCCGAGAGGCCCGACCAGATCATCCTGCTGTTCGCCCAGCTCCATCAACGCAGATCCGTCATCGCAAAGGAGGCTGGCAAGGACGCCGAGGCAGAGATGGACGGATGGGTGGCGACGCTTCTGCACGTGGCGTTCCGGGCGTCGATGGCCCACGAGATCAGGATTCTTCCCGAGGCGGGCGGCCAGACCGAGGATCCGCTGGACGCGTGGCGGGGCGCGGAGATCACGGTGTTCGAGGAATACTGGCACCGGGCGCAGAGGCCCGTCCCGGATGTGGTGAAAGCCATCTTCCTGCAGGGGCTCTGGGAGCTCCGCCCGCTGTGGCAGCGCGGAGCGAGCGACGTGCTCCCTCGGCCCATCGACGTGGCGCCGAACGCAGTCGGTGCGCACGTCGATGCGGCCAAGTGGATCGCCGGACAGGAGATCGCCGCCGCCACCAGGGGCATGCTTTCCGCGCGTCACTGGGTGACCGCCTCGCGCCTCGGCACCGGGGTCGGACACCCGGAGTGGTTGTGTCAGAGCATCGCTGATCTTCGGGATGCGCAGAGAGATCTTCTTGCGGACGCCCCCCACTGGGCATTGTCGCTCGTCCAGGAGGAGGCCGGCCTTGCGGTCTTGAGGGGCCGAAGAAGGCAGGATCTCGTACCGGACAACCGGCTCGAGGAGTTGCTGTCGCTCCTTGATGACATTGACGGAGCCCTCCAAGCCATGGGCGGCATGGGGCACATGCAGGAAGAGGCGCTCAACGCGCGTGCGCTGATCGAGAACTACCTGGGTAGAAACCCAGATCAGAACGAGCGTGCCAGAAGGCGGGCCGAGCTGCACCAGGAGCATGCGCGGGCGGCCACGTCCGGCATCGTCGCGTCGATGCACTGGAAGGGAGCTGCAGCCGAGTATCAGCAGGCGGGTCGGCGTAAGGACGCCAACCGCGCCAAGACCGAAGCCCGCGGCGCGCTTCGGCGCGCAGAGTCGGATGGGGAGTTCCAGGAGGTCGCCGTTCCGATCGACATCGCTTGGGACGACCACGAGAAGATTCTGGCCCCCTTCTTCGACGGCGCAGACGACGTTGGGGCCGTTCTCCGGAGGATGGCGAGCCGCTTGTTCGTCCCGTCACTGGAGCGCGGGCAGCCGGCAAACACCGCTCCACCGTCAATCGTCGGCCAGATTGTGGTGACCTTGCCAATGGTGGACGACCGGTCTCTCTCCGAGATCGCACCGGGGACCGAGGACCAGGAGCGGTTCGCGGAACGTAGGGCATTGCTGCAAGAACTCGTCCTCATGTCCGGCATGGTCATCTCGGAACTCTTCGAGAAGCTCCGTGATGAGTTCCAGCTTCATCAAGAAGAACTTGTGGCGCACCTGGCGGCGTCACCGTTCGTAGAGCCCGACGACCTTCCCTTCCTTCGAGCCGCTGCCGATCGCTACCTGCGCGGCGACCGCATCTCCGCAATTCACGTGCTCGTCCCACGGGTTGAGCAGCTGATTCGCCGAATCCTCAAGGCGGCAGGGACCGAGATCACTGTCCTTCGAGATGGCGAGCTCCGTGAGCGGGCTCTGGGCGAGCTGCTGCGGGTCGGAGAGGCGGACGGCGCGTTCCCGGCGCCTCTTGCACGGCTCCTCCAGGCAGTCTTGTCCGAGGAATGGGGCCTGAACCTGCGAAACCGCGTGGCCCATGGACTTACGACGCCCGACGACTGCTCTCAGGCCAACGTCGACCGGGTTCTTCACACGGCTCTGCTCCTCGCCGGTGTCCGCCTCGAAAAGCAAGCAGATGAGGATGGGGCTGGGGCGACAGGCCAGGAGAACTGATGGGCCACATCCGCCTCGGCAAGCTTCGGCGCAACCGCCGCTGGAAGGAGGTCATCGACCTCATCGGCTGCGGTGCGGGTTCGGGCGCCGTGGCGGGGGCAACACTGGATGCCGCCGATCAGGAGCTGACCTCTGCGGCGAATGACCCGGGCGTGCTGCGGTCGTTCTGGCTCCTGACCCAACTTCCCGACGCGGCCCGGAGCGACAACTTCGGTGAGGCGCTGCGCGCCCTCGGCCTCGATGTGTCGGACGCGCCCACGACCACTGAGGTGGCGACCGCCTTCACCGAAGCGGTTGATGGGCACATCGACTCACAGCGGGCACGCACCGATCTGGGCGAGATGGCGCAGATGGCGGCGGTCGAGACGCTGGCCAGCATCATCAACGAGCGCACCGTCAGCCTCTTCGGCACGACACCGGATGACGTGCAGCGCGAGCTCGGCAAGCTCGCCACCGAGAAGCAGTTCGGCACCTTCGCCCGCAGCTTCTTCGCTCGCTTCACCGAGCGCTACCTGACCTACCACGTCGATCGTGAGCTGCCGCGGCAGGTCGGCCAGGACGGGCGCTTTCCCAGCCACACCCAACGGCAGGAGTTCGGCCAGGCGCTGGAGCTGCACTGCCAGCAGGCCTCGAAGATCGTCGAGAGCTTCGCCGGAGGTTGGTACTCCAAGGCCCGCTACCACAAGGGGCTCGACGAGCCCGGAGTCGCTCGGTTCGTCGCGTACGCGCTCAAGAAGATGCGCCTCGAGCTCAAGCGGGGGGACTCCGAATGAGCGGAGGCCCCGAGCGCTGGATCCTCTGCGGAGGTGCGTCTCACCCCTCGGCGCCGGACGACGCGGTCCTTCTCACCGTCGCCGGGGACGACAAGAACCTCACCGTCGACGTGGCTGGCATCACCGAGACGCTGACGGGCCGGGTTCCGCCTGCGTTCCGCGATCTCATCCTCATCGCGTCCTACGTCCTGGCGGCGGATCAGGCCGTCACCCGCGGTGACGCCGACGACACGGACATGGGGAAGAAGTGGCGGAGGACGCTGCGGTTCGTCATCGGTGTCGAGTGCCCGGATCTCTGGACCACGCCGGAAATGACTCAGCTCCTGGTGCGCACCCTCGGTTTCCTGTCGGATGACTACTACACCTTCGAGTTCCAGAAGGGGACGAACCGCCCCAACGAGCAGTTGTCGCTCGCCAACCCCCAAGGTGAGCCGTTCCTCTCCTGGGACCACGTCGAGGAGGTCATGCTGTTTTCGGGGGGCCTCGACTCGCTGGCGGGAGCCGTCGAGCAGTTCGTGCGCAACAAGCGGAGCGTCATCCTGGTGAGCCACCGCTCGGCCACGAAGACGTGGAAGACTCAGCGAGACCTCATCGGCGACCTACGACAGCTTGCCCCGGACTGCGTGCTCCCGCACGTCGCCATCCAAGTCGTCCGGCACGACAACAGCCTCCGCAAGGAGCGCACGCAGCGATCTCGCTCCTTTCTGTACGCGGCCATCGCCGGCGCCGTGGCCCATCTCGTCGGCAAGCGCCGGATCAACTTCTACGAGAACGGTGTGGTCGCGCTGAACCTCCCGGTCTCTCGTCAGATAGTCGGCGCGAAGGCGACCCGGACGGCACATCCGAAGGTGCTCAAGGGCTTTGCGGGCATCCTGTCGCTCGTCGCCGGGGAGGCGTTCGAGGTTGTGAACCCCTTCGAGCTCAAGACCCGGGCCGAGGTGATCCAGCACCTCGCCGACTGCGGGGGAGAGAAGCTGATCAAGCACGCGGTGAGCTGCGCCTACGTCACGTCGGCAACCCGCCAGCATCCGCACTGCGGCGTGTGCTCACAGTGCGTGGACCGACAGTTCTCGATGCGCGCGGCGGGGCTGCAGCAGGCCGACTCGGACGAGGGCTACGAGGTCCACCTCGTCAACGACGAGTGGGAGAAGGAGGGGGCGCGGGGCATGCTGATCGACTACGTCGACGCCGCCGCCCGCTTCGCCCGATGCGAGAACAAAGAGCAGTTCCTCTCCGAGTTCGGGGAGATGACGCGCGCCGTCCAGGGCCTCTACGACGGGATGAGCCACGATGCCGAGTCGATCGGCCAGGAGGTCTTCGAGCTTCACAAGCGGCACGGCGACGGCGTGATGAAGGTCGTGGCGAGCATCCTGGGCGGCAACCCGGAGCGGTTCGTGCTCGGCGACCTGAGGCCGAACTCGGTCGCGGCCCTCTTGTCTCGCGCTGGCCTGCAACGATGTGGAGCCGTTGACGACGGCTCCAACAATGGCAACGCCTCGCCCTGGACCGGCGGCGAGAACATGTTCGTGCCGCACGGCGACATGTGGCTCGTGCGATTTCGCGGCGGTCAGATCTACCCCCTCAAGGACCAGCGCGGGATGAGCCACATCCACACGCTGCTCCAGCGCCCCGGCGACTTCGTCTGCACGAACGCGCTGACCTCGATCGCCGACGGGCAGCCTGTCGCTCAAGATGCGCTTCAGATCTCCCTCGATGCCGATCAGGACGCCGTCAACTCCATCAAGGGCATCGTACAGCAGCTCCAGGACGAACTCGAGGAGGCCAAGGAGTTCTGCAACGACGGCGACGTGGCGCGGATCGAGGCGGAGCTGGAGCAGTACGGCTCCTGGCTCGCCCAGGAGACCCGCCGCGGCGGCAAGGCTGGACGGGAGCTGAAGGCCATCAAGAAGTCCAGGGATCGAGTGACCAAGGCTATCAGGCTCGCCATCGCGGGCATCAAGAAGCACAGCGCTCCCCTCGCCGCACACCTCGACGACGAGGTCGATCGCGGTCATCTGATGCGCTACCGGCGGACCGGGCTCGCATGGGATCTGGATCGACGTAACCCCGCTTAGACGCACGCTAATCTGGTCGGCGCCTGCGCCACGACCCGGATTGTCGTCTGAGCGACCCGAGAAGTCGTGCCTCCCAGTCAGGAGGCGATGGGCGCCTCCCACTTCGAGGAGGCGACGATGACCAACGACTTCAAGTGGCGCTGTAAGCGATGCGGGCACCTGCTCGGGATCGCGGACCGTGACCGACTCCACATCAAATTCGCGCGCGGACACCAGTACCGGGTCGCCCTGCCGGTGAGCTGCGTCTGCCGCAAGTGCGGAACGCTCAACGAGCTTCGGCACACCTCCGGCGGAAATCCGCCCGGGAGCGTGTCCCCTCAGCCGCGCTGAGCGGCTTTACCCAACCAGACGAAACCGGAGGCGCATGACGCCCTGACCCGGCCAGCACGAGGCGCCTGACGCCCGGCCGCAAGGCGGGCGGACATGCGTACGTGTTGGGAGGCTCTGCACCAGAGCCTCGTCCACTCCGTGGACACGCTGGAAGCACATCACGACTTCAAGCAGGCAAGACGACGGCGACGGGAGCTGGAACCCTTCGGGCATCCGGCCGCGCTCGTCGACTACTTCGCCGACCGGGACGGCGACCGCGACGACAAGGACCGGATCTACGGCGCCCTCGTCGAGCTCGCCCAGGCGCAGGGAGACGACGCGACGCTCGCGACGGCGCTCTTGTTCCTGGGCTTGTGGCCTGCGCTCGACGCCATCTATCGGCGCAACCTGCGTCACCACCTCGACGATCCTGGAGAACTCGTCTCGGAGCTCTGGGACCGCTTCACTACGGCGGTCCAGCGTGCCGACCTGAGCCGCATCCAGCGGGTCGCCGCGACGCTGACGCTGAACACGAGGCGGACCCTTCGCGACGGGCGACAGCGGCGGTGGGATGACAGCGCCCGACAGGAGGAGCTGCCGGACGACGACATCCTCGCCGACCGCGACGCCGCCCGATCGGGTCGAGGGCCGTCCGACCTCGGTGTGTTGCCTGGCCTCGACCCGGACGACGAGGTCCAGCGCCTGCGCGCGGTCCTCGTCGAGGTCGTGGGCGCCGACGCCGACCTCGTCATCGGCAAGGTGCTGTACGGCGTCACCCAGCTCGAGATGTCCGAGCAGCTCGGCATCACCCACGCCGCCGCCCGCAAGCGGTTCCGACGCGCCCTCGGACGCTTGCAGGCGCACCTCGAAGAAAAGTGAAGGCGGCCTGTCCCATTCCGCCTTCGCCGACCGCGTTTCCTCATCAGCCCGGGACAAGAGCCCCCCGGACGAGGAGGAACGCGACCATGAGAGACCGCAAGCCCACCCAGGACGACGTGACCCGGCTCTTCCGGGAGGTCGTGCTCGTGCTCGGCGGCGTGTTCGCGGTGGAGGGCACCGACGACCGGACCGTCCGGCGCGTCGCCACCGGGCTGGAGCGCGTCTACCAGCGCGCCCGTCACCAGCCACAGGTGCCGAAGCCCAACGCTCCGCTGGCGCCGCACCCGGCCATCGCCGCGCTGCTGCGGCTGACCGAGCCCGAAGGAGCGCAGCCATGAGCGAGACCCGTGGCCGACACCGGTCACCCGCCCCGACGCCTTCGAGCGCCTGCCCGGGCTGTACCGCCGCTGGGAGGTCCAGCAGGTGCTCGAGGCCCGACACGACTTCCACATCGAGGAGGCCGGCATGGCCACCGACGGAACCCAGCTCTTCGCCGTGTATCGGCGCAGGCACAACCAAGAGGAGATGACAGATGAGTAACGCATGGGATCACGCGGCCGGCATGGCCGACAAGCACGCCAGCTCGGGTGGGATCTTCATCCGCCTGACCAGCGACGGCGACAAGGTCATCGGGGCCTTCTGCGGGGAGCCCTTCCCGCGTGAGGTGGTCTGGACCGGCGACCGCTACGAGACCTACGACCCCGACATCCACACCGACAAGCGGCCCAGCCTGCGGGTGATGATCAACTTCTACGTGGCCGACGAGCGCGACATGAAGGTGATCGAGGGGGGCACGGTCTGGTTCAAGGACGTGCTCAAGGTCCGCGACAAGTACGGGCTGGGCAAGTGGCTCTTCGAGGTCGAGCGCCACGGCGAGGCCGGCGATCCCAAGACCACGTACACCATCCTGCCCGAGGAGAAGCTCGACGACGCGCACAAGGGCGAGATCGCCAGCGCCGGCCTGCATGACCTGGGCGCGCTGGTGTCGGGGGACGGCGGTGGCGGCGACGATCCGCCCATTGACGCCGAGACCGCGGCCGAGCTCGTCACGCGCCTGAAGGCGCTGCCGCGCTCCGACGTGAACACCTTCCTGGAGCAGTTCAAGGTGCAGCGGGTGCGCGATCTGCGGAAGTCGGACGTGGAGGCCGCGCGCCAGCTCCTGGGTGGCATGGAGGCTCGCGCTCGCCGGCAGGCGGCGCCCGCGCAGACCGATGTGGACCCTTTCGCATAGGGACCGCTCGACGGCTGGCTGAGGGGAGCTGAGACCCGGCTCCCCTCAGCCACTCCAGGAGCAATCGAATGGACGCTTTCGACGGCCAACCAGGCCGCACGGGACCCGTGCGCCTTCGGCCCTACCAGCAGAGCGCGGTGCAAGAGATCCGCGCGCGCGTCGCGGCGGGCGTGCGGCGCCTGATCGTCGTGGCCCCCACGGGCTCGGGCAAGACGACCATCGCCGCGCACATCATCGCCAAGGCCGTCGAGCGCGGCTCCCGCGTGCTCTTCATGGCCCACCGGCGCGAGCTGATCACCCAGGCCTACAACCGGTTGATCCAGCTCGGCGTGCCGGAGAACCAGCTCGGGGTCTTGATGGGGCGTGACCGCCGGTGGCGACCCGGAGCACCGGTGCAGGTGGCGAGCGTGGACACGCTGCGTAACCGGGCCAAGCCGCTGGCGGACATCATCTTCGTCGATGAGTGCCACCGCGCCACCGCCAAGTCCTACCGCGACATCGCGGCCTACTACCCCGACGCGCTCCACCTCGGGCTGACGGCAACGCCCTTTCGGGCCAACGGCGCCGGGCTCTATGACGCCTACGACGATCTGCTACTGGTGGCCTCGCCGCGCCGCCTCATCGACGAGGGGCACCTGGTGGACCCGCGGGTGTTCACCGTGCCCACCGATGCCCTGCCGGACCTGTCGGCGGTCCGGGTCAAGCGCGGCGACTACGACCAACGGGCCCTGGCCGAGGCCGTCGACAGCAAGACGCTGATCGGCAACCTGGTGGAGCACTGGACCCGCCACGCCACGGGGTTGCGCACGGTCGCCTTCGCGGTCTCCGTCGCCCACTCCCAGCACATCGCCGAGCAGTTCCGGCAGGCTGGCGTCGCCGCCGAACACCTGGACGGAGCCACGCCGACCGAGGAGCGCGACGCCATCCTCGCGCGGCTGGAGACCGGCGAGACCCGCGTGGTGGCCAATTGTGGCGTGCTCTGCGAGGGCTGGGACCAGCCCGCCGTCAAGTGCGCGATCCTGGCCCGGCCGACCCGATCGACAGGGCTGTACCTGCAGCAGGCCGGTCGCATCCTGCGGCCGTGGAACGGGCAGCGGGCGATCATCCTCGACCACGGCGGCTGCGTGCTCGAGCACGGGCTTCCCCAGGACGACCGCAACTTCAGTCTTCAGGGCACGAAGAAGAAGCGCAACGGCAAGGCGAGCGCCCCCGTGCGCACCTGCCCGTCGTGTTGCGCCGTGCTGCCCTTGTGCACGCGCATCTGCCCGGAGTGCGACACGGTCCTCATCGAGCAGGCCGAGGTGCCCACCGAGCGCGAGGGCACCCTGGTCGAGGTCCACCCCGACGATCTGAAGCGCATCGAGCTGGAGCGGCTGCGCTCCATCGCCGACGAGCGCGGCTACAAGCCGGGCTGGGTCTACTACCGATTCAAGGAGAAGTTCGGAGAGGCGCCGCCACGTGACCGCCGGCCGCCCCGCAGCCAGCCCGCGGTGGACTCGCGCGCGCTGCGTGATGTGCTTCGTGACGCCGCGCGCTCTGGTGGAGGGCTCGACTGGTCCAGCATCGCGGCGGCTGCCCAGGGTCGTGCTGACACCACATGAGCCGCGTGGCCGTGGCCCGCCACTGGCGCATCCAGGGCTTCGATGGTGTGCGCGACAACGTCCGCGAGGCCTACGAGATCATCGACCTGCGCGAGGCGCTGGATCGACGCTACCGGACCGACGCGCACCTGGTAGCCTACGTCGTGCCTGGCGCCGAGAGGCAGCCACGCATCAACAAGTCGGGCCTTCCGCACTTCGGGCGCCCCGTGGAGATGGGCGTATTCTTCTGCGACGTCGACAACCCCGACCACGCGCTGTGGACCGACGAGATGCTCGCCGCGGCTCTGGAGCAGTACGAAGGGCTCGAGGTCCTCCAGACCGCCGGCGTCTACCACACCGCGCGCGGCCGGCGGATCGTGCAGCCCATCGAGGCGCCGATCCCCGTCCACGAGGTCGAGCCCTACATCCGCCGCTGGTTCCTGGAGTTGGAGCGCGCCGGACTCGTGGTGGACTGGTCCTGCCGGGACTGGACCCGGCATTACCGGCTGCCCCACGTCGTCCGCGACGGCGTCTGGTACCGCTCGCCCTTCGTCGACCTGAGCCGGATGCAGCCCATCGCGTTGGCGCCGCTGCCGAAGCCATCGGTGTGGGATGTCCCGGCGACGGCGACTACGGGGACCGCATCGAGGCCGAAGCCCGTCCCGGTGGTGGACTGGAGCGCCGAGATCCCGTCCTTCTGGCACGAGCGGATCGATACCGTCGCCGCCGCGGTGCGCGAGGTGCAGACCGAGTGGCACACGCTCTTTCTGGCCATCGCCGGTGCGTTGATGTCTCGCGGCGTCCCGGCCGAGCACGTTCCCGCTCTGTGCCGAGCCATCTCGCTGGCTACCGGAGCCGACACCCGCACCGACGATCGCGAGGACGGAGCGCGCAGCACCGTGCAGCGGCGCCTCTGCGACCTCCCGGCCACCGGGTACGGGCAGCTCGCCGTCAGGTGGCCCGACGTGGCCATGGCGATCGACGAGGTGACCGCCTCGGGCACCGACGCCCGGATGCGGTCGCTGGCCGCCGCGCCCGCCCCCGAGGTGACCCGCACGCTCGAAGAGACGACGGCGGACCTGGAGAACACGATCCGCACCGCGCCACCGGGGGTGACGCTGATCTCGGCCGAGTGCGGCCTGGGCAAGACGAAGGCGGCGATCCGGGTGGCTGCGGAGCGGGCCGCCAAGCAGCATGCCTCACCCGACGCGACGGGTGCCCGGGCGCCGCTGCAGTCGAAGACCTCCATCTCCGTCGACAAGAACGCCCTGGCCATGCAGATCCAGGATGACCCCGAGCTCGCCGCCGTGGGCGTCAAGCGCGTCTTCGGGCCGCTGTCGGTCATGCGCCCGGACGGTACGCCGGAGTGCCGGTTCTACGAGGTCGCCCAGCCGCTCGTGGCTGGAGGCCAGTCCATGCAGCGCGAGCTCTGCGAGGGTCGCGGCCGGTTCAAGTGCGACCACTACGACAGCTGCACGGCGCGCCTCGGCTACGAGGGGCCCGACGACGCCAGGGTCACCATCGGGCCGCACGCGCTCATCAGCGCCCTGGACAAGGCCGCCGGGACGACGGGGCTGCTGGTCATCGACGAGCCCCCCGACCTGCTCGAGCGCACTTGCATCACCTTGGATGAACTGGAGCTGGCCGAAGGCACGCTCTCGGCCTTCGATCGCGACTACACCGACGCCATGAGACCCGCGCTGCAAGCGGTGCGCGCGTGGCTGGAGGCGCCGCCGGAGGACCACGGGTCCATGCTCGTCAAGGACGCCGTGCACGCGTTCTCCGGCGCCGTCGACCCGGCCTGCCTCGACCGAGCGCAGATCGCCGCGGAGACCGACAGCGACGCGGTCGAGTGCGCGGCCAACGCCCCACTGCTGGACGAGCGCAGCAAAGCGCCTCCGCTGAGGCAGGTCGAGATCATGCGTTTGCGGCTGTCGGTGGACCGGGCCCGTCGCATCGGCTCGGCCTCCGGAGTGCTCGCCTCGATCTACCAGGCGGTGACGGCGCCATGGCCCGTCATCGGCAACGTCGAGGAGCTCGTGGGGCAGCCCGTCTTGCAGATCACCGCTGCCCGCCGCGACCTCACCGAGGCCCTCCGGAGGGAGGGCGCCGTCATTGTGATGGACGCCAACATCGAGATCCACGCCGGCATCTACGACAAGGCGCTCGGCTACGTGCCACCGATGCACGAGTTTCGGGCGCTGGACGGTGCCGCCATCGCCCGTACCCACCTGTGGTGCAGCTCGGCCAGCCGCACCCACTGGATGCGGAGCGGCAAGCTCGTGCCGAAGCCGAGTCTCGTGAGCGCGGTCCGCACGCTGATCGGGTGGGCGCGGGACGATCCATCGGCGAAGCGGCTCGGGCTGATCACGCTCAAGCCGATCCGCCTGGCGCTGGAGGCCATCCTGCATCCTGAAGATGCGGCTGCTGCCGAGGCGTGGAAGAAGGCTGGCCAGCTCGCCGGTACGCTCAGGGAGCTGCGCAGCGCGCTTGGGCCGATCCTCGACGCCTGGGACGGCGAGATCGTTCTCGGCCACTACGGCGCGGTGCGAGGGCTCAACACGATGGCCGACGTGGACTGCCTCGCCACCCTCGGCGACCCATGGCCCAACATCGGTCAGGTCGCCCGAGACATGGACTACCTGCGGATGGAGGCCCAGGAAGAGGCTCGCAAGGAGGCCCTCTGCCGCGCTGAGCTCGAGCAGGCTCATGGACGGCTGCGGACGGTTCACCGGACGCGGCCCGGGCGCGCGCTTCATGTCGGCCGGGTCCTGCCCGGCGGCTCGGGCTGGTGCGGGGGCAAGGTCAACCGCGAGCGGATGAAGGTCGGTCGGCCGGGAGCTCCAGAGCCCATGACGATCTGGGAACTGGAGAGGCTCATCGCTGTCTGCGGTGGGCTGAGGGCCGCCGCGGAGCACGCGGGTTGCAACCACAGCTACCTCCAGAGGTGCCGCGCCGGTAAGCGCCCGATTTCCCATAAGATTGCTGACGCTCTGCGGGCTTCCCAGGGTGGTGACCAAACCCCTTTAGAAGAAGGATATTCATAAGGGGTTTGGTCACCACCCCCTCTACGGCTTCCCGGCGCCCGTGGAGCGCCGCTCTGACGCCTCCAGAGACCGGTCCTCACTTTTTCTGAAGATCGCTTGTCCCATTCCGGCTTCCTCGACCGCGTTTCCTCATCGACACGTGGAAGAAGGACCTGCCGATGGCGACGAGCGACAAGCAGAGCAACGAGGGAGGCCGACCGGCGGGCATCACCTGCCCGCACTACGAGGCGATCCCGGGTCGGAAGCACTGCCGGCACTACCTGGACAACGGGGCCTGCTCCAGGCCCGACGAGTTCATGTGCGTCGAGTGGATGAAGGCCAACGGGCACCTCGTCGACGAGGCCGCTCCGAAGCCTGCCGTCGTCGCGCCTGAGAGCCCGCTGCGGCAGGCGCTCGCCTCGTCTCCGCTCGACCTGTTCGGCAACCCCAACCCCGACTACCGGCCGACCGAGACCAGCTCCGCCGCAGCCAGGACGTCGATCGGCCGGCGTGAAGGAACCCCATCGGTTCCATCACCCGCGACATCGACGCCCACCGACGACGCTGACACCGCCGAGCGTCCACCCCTGCGCGGGCTAACCACCGAGGACATCGACAGCTTCAAGGCGCTCCGAGCCGAGGTCTGCCTCAGCTCCGATGCCTTCGGCGAGGTCTGGCTGGTCCCTGAGTACACCGGCCAGGACCGCAAGGAGATCACCCCCGAGCACGCGGCGACCATCTGCCGCGTCATCGAGGCGTTCCCCGGATCGCGTGTCGTGTCCTTCGAGAAGACCCCCAAAAGCGATGAGGAGACCACGTCATGACCGCGCCCCGGTTCGTCAACAAGCACCTCAGCTTCAGCAGGTTGAGCCGCTTCGAGCAGTGCCCGCTCAGCTTCAAGCTGAACTACATCGACCAGCGCCGCGCCGAGCCCGGTGTACCGCTCCGGTTCGGCAAGCTCATCCACGTCGTCCTCGAGGTCCTGGTCCGCGAGCACATGGAGGGCGAGCGCACCGGGCCTCTCTCCGAAGAGCGGGCGATCGACCTCTACCGCGAGGGCTGGGCCCGGGAGGAGCTGGCCGGGATGGAGGTCTTCACCGAGGGCATCGACATCCTCAAGGCCTTCGTCCGCAACCAGAGAGAGCTCGATCACAAGGACGTGCTGGCCATCGAGAAGGAGTTCCGCCTCAAGATCGGCCGGTTCACGGTGCTGGGCTTCATCGACCGCGTGGACTGGGTCGACGACGAGACCGTCGAGGTCATCGACTACAAGACCAACCGCATGCTCTTCACCCGCGACGAGGTGGAGCACAGCCTGCAGATGAGCCTGTATCACCTGGCGGCCCGGCAGATCTGGCCGTGGGCGAAGAAGGTCCGGCTGACCTTCGACATGCTGCGCCACGGCATCCGCATGCGGACCGAGCGGACCCCCGAGCAGCTCGACGCCGCCCGCGCCTACGTCGAGACCCTCGGCGCCATGACCGAGGAGGCCACCGAGTACCCCGCCAGGCTCAACAGCAACTGCGTGTGGTGCGACCACAAGCAAGGCTGCCCGGTCTACGCCGACGCTCTCGAGGGCAAGCGGGACGTGATCTGCGACGACCTGGACGACCTGGAGGCCGTCGCTCAGGAGCGAGAGGAAGTCGCCAGCCTGGCCAGGATCCTCTACGCCCGGAAGAAGGAGCTGGAGGGCGTCATCAAGACACACCTCGAGGACCGCGACGAGCTCGTCCTCGCGGGGACGAGCTACCGGATGTTCAACAACGCCCGGCTCACGTACCCGTTGGAGCCGACGCTGCAGATCCTCGGTAGCTCCACCGGCATGAACCGGGACGCGCTCGTGTCTCGGCTGGCGACCATCGACAAGAAGGCCCTCGACGCCCTGGTGAAGGAGGTCGCACCGGAGCGCGCTCGTGCCCGGCTGCTCAAGACCGAGCTGGAGACGGTGGCCAAGACGTCCTACTCGCCGCGCCTCTGGGCGAAGGGGGCGTGACCATGAGGGACATCGCCTTCATCGACCTGGAGACGACCGGCCTCGACCGGGAGCGTCACGAGATCCTGGAAGTCGCGGTCATACGGGTGGACGCCAAGGAGCTGCACCCACTCGACGAGGTGGAGTGCCGCGTGCGCCCCGCTCGCATCGCCGAGGCCGACCCCACCGCGCTGGAGCTGGCTGGCTACTCGCCGCAGGGTTGGGCGGACGCCGCGAGCCTAGCGGAGGCCATGGTCGGGATCGCACCGTTGCTGGAGGGGACCATCCTCGCCGGGCACAACGTGTCCTTCGACCGGGGCTTCCTCGAGTCGGCATGGCGGACGGTCGGCGGCCGGCCCGAGGGCATGGACTACCACCTGCTCGACACGGCGACGCTCGCATGGCCCCTGTGGTCGGCGGGCGCCATCGACCGGCTCTCGCTCGACGAGGTCTGCGACTGCCTGGGGATCACCCGGGAGCCGGCCCACCGGGCGATGACCGACGCGCGCTGTTGCCTGGAGGTCGCCCGCAGGCTGCTGCCGAGCCGCGCCGACGGTGTCTTGCTCGCGGCTCTCGAAGGGGACGAGCGCGCCATCCTGCGGACGCTGCTGGGGCGCATGCACGCCGGTCGAGGGGACTATGGCCCCTGGCGAACCGACGATGGCCGCAGCTATCCGCGCGAGGCGCTGCTCGAGGTCCTCGACGCCCTGAACTACTGCGCGGCCGAACTGGTACGCATCGGTCGGGGCGAGTCAACGACCACGGTCCGGACGCGGCGGATCTACGTCTGCCACGCCTTCTCGGACGACCCCGATTGCAACGCGGCTCGGGTCGCGGAGATCTGCAAGGCGCTGGTCGACAGCGGCTACGTGCCGATGGCCCCACAGCTCTACCTGCCACGGTTCGTCGATGAGGCGACCGAGCGCGAACGCGCCCTGCGCCTCGGCATCGACCTGCTCGACGGCTGCGACGAGCTGCGCGTCTACGGCGGCCGGATCACCGAGGGCATGCGTGGCGAGATCGAGCACGCCGAGGCTCGCGGCATCCCGGTGCGCTTGGCGCAGGAGGTGTCGTGATGGGCGGCTTGAGCAGACGCAAGGGTGTGCGCTTCGAGCGCGAGATGGTGCTGCGGTTCCGGGATGCCATGCCCGATGCCGAGGTGCGGCGCGGGCTCCAGGCCCGCGGTGGAGACGAGGTGGCCGACATCGACTGCCCGGTCTTCTGGCCCGAGCTGAAGCGCGGCAAGCAGCCCAACATGCGGGCCGCCCTCCGGCAGGCGACCGACGCTGCGCCCAAGGGTCGGATCCCCATCGCGGTGGTCCGCGACGATCGCGCCGAGGCGACGGTGACCCTGTCCCTCAACGACTTCCTCGAGCTGGTCAGCGAGTGGTGGGAGGGCCGGAACCGATGAGCAACACGTTCCGTCAGACCATCCAGTCGCTGAACGCCGAGGTGCTGTCGAAGCGGCACGTCCCGGCCTTCGACGGGGCCCGCGGTCGCCATGATGCCCTCGACGCCCACCACACCATCGGCTCGGTGCTCGGAGCGCTCGGTGACGAAGGGCGCGACGGGTACGCCGAGAGGGACGCGCTCACCCGCGCCCTCCTCGCCGAGCACCAGAGCTCGCCGAGCTCGTTCTGGTCCGCCACGCTGCTGTTGGCTTACTACCCGATGCTCAGCCGGTTGCGGCACCGGATCTACGGGGACGCGATCCCGGCCGGCGACCTCGACCAGATCGTGGTCACGATGTTCCTCGCGGTGGTCGCCGAGTTCCCGCTGGACAAGAAGCGGGACCGCACGGCGATGCGCCTTCGCCAGCGCACCGAGCGTCGCGTGTTCCGTTTGGTCCGGGAAGACCAGCGGCGCCAGGAGGTGATGCTCCTGGCCGATCCGGTGGAGCTCGAGTGGCTGGACGACCCACAGTGGCCGGACCTGCCCGGCGATGGTCACCGCGGCCCGCGCAACGCCAAGGATGCGGCGGCGGTCGTGTCACTCCTGGTCGAGCACGCCGCCGATGTTCTCGACGGCGAGGCGTTCGATCTGATGACGGCGACGACGATCTGTGGCCGCAAGATCCCCGCCTACCTCCGTGTCGTCGCACCCGACCTCGATGGGGACGAGCGCACGCGGGTCTACCAGCGGATCAAGCGTCGCCACAGCCGTGCCCTGGCCAAGGTGCGGCCGGCGCTGGCCCATCTTCGGTGTCCCCAACATGGCGACGCGCTGCTTTGCCACTGCAGCCCGGTGAACAAGCCGAAGGAGGCCCGAGAGCGATGACACTTCACGATCCCCACGCGGCCATGGCCAAGGCGTTCCGCGAGACCGCCCTCAGCCTCATCGGCATCTTCCAGATCTACGAGGTGGACCGAGAGCTCTCGGAGGCCACTGCCGAGGCGCTGGGCGCCGTCTTCCGTCGGCACCTGCAGGACGCCTCGCAGACGACGGGCGACCGGACCTTCAGCCCGCTGCACGCCCTGGCGGATGAGCTGGAGCGGATGCAGGCGCCGCGGGCGGGCTGATGAGCAACGGGGACCAAGACACCAGCGCGCCGAAGAAGGCCGGGCGCCCACGCAAGGGAGACGCGTACGTCTCCTACGACGAGATCGACAGCCTGCTGGTCTACGGCGAGATGGTCGAGCAGGCCGACGGCAAGAAGGCCCTGAGCTTCCCGACGTACCGCGAGATCGCCAACCGCTTCGGCGTCGCCAACAGCCTGATCGCCCGCTACGCGAAGCAGCACGACTGCATGCGACGCCGGACGACCGAGCGGATGCGGCTGACCATCAAGACCGACCACAAGCTCCAGGAGCTGCGGGCCAAGACGATGGCCTACTCGGCCGACGACGCGCTGCACCTGCTGGACGCCTACCTGGCCGGCTTCGAGAAGGCCGTGGCGGAGGGCCGCGTGCGCTTCGACAACCCCAGCGACCTGAACACCATCCTGCGCCTCAAGGCCTTCCTCGAGGGAGGCGCCGACTCGCGCCAGGAGATCCACGTCGGGCTGTCGCTGGCGGATCTGCAGCAGCACCATCGCCGGACGCTGATCATGCAGCGAGACACGACGGCCGCCGAGCGCGGGGAGGTGTTCCGGGATGCACCGAGGGCCCTTCCAAGCCCCGACGAGCCCACCGCGGACGTCCTCCCAGAAATTGAGCCGCGCTCAATTTCGCCAGGGCATCTTGCTCAATTTCCTGGGGCCGCCCACGGGCCCGTGTCCGCGCACCCCGAGGACGACTGGGAGGAGGACGCGGACGACGGCGACAGCGCGCCACACGGGGCGGACGTGGCCCCCACGGCGCGCCCTGGCGGCGAGCCAGGAGAAGTGAGCGGCCCGGTTGGGCACGACGGCGACGACAGCGGCGCGGAGGGGTGAGCGATGCGCGATCCCTCTCGCCAACGACACCGCCCCAGCGAACCGCCGCTACTGGTCAAAGGTGGCGGTTCGCCCGCCGCGGACCACGGAGTTACGCGGACTTACGGCGCGCTGGTGGCGGCCACGAGGCCGAGCCGTACCGCCGCTTTCCTCGGTCTGGCCGCCGTGGCTCGCCGCGGCGAGGCCGGGTGCGAGGCGGCCCTCGGCGACGCGCCGATCACCGCCGCCCCCCGGGGGGGCCGTCCGACCTTCGGAGCCGACGCCGACGCGCAGATACGTACCCGGCGCCCATTCCGAGCGCGGCGATTTCGGGAAAGTGAGCAGGCCCCGATCCAGCATGTGAGCAGGGCCGCCGCGCGGTCACATCCGCGGGGCTTGCTCAATTACTGGGTGCGGGTAGGTCGGGGGGCTGGCGCAGGTCCGTTCGGATCCTCAGCAGGGGAGGTCACGGACGGCGCGCAGGACGTCTTCGTCCGAGGGGCCGGCGTAGCGGATCGTGCTGCTGATGCTCTTGTGCCGGGCGACCCGCTGGGTGAGTCGGATGTCCCGCGACTTGCGGTAAACCGCCGTCAGCGCGGTGTGCCGCACGGCGTGGAACGAGAGCCTGCGCTCGAAGCCGGCCCGTTCCTGCCACTGGTGGAAGAGGTGGCGGAGCTGGCGCGACGAGAGGCGGTTGCCGTTGCGGCTGACGAAGAGTGGCGCCTCCGCCTCCAGGCTCTCGCCCCGACGCTTCTTCCAGCCGCGGAACTTGTCGAGCTTCGCGCGGAGGTTGTCAGGCAGCACGACCTCCTGCATGGCGTCGTCGTCGTTGCTCCGCTTGAAGACGCTGAGCTGAACCCGCCGGCGGCTGTTGCCGTCGGGGCCGAAGACGTCGCCGACGTTCAGGGCGAGGATCTCGTGCTCGCGCAGGGCGGTGCCCAGCGCGACCGAGAAGATGACATGGTCGCGGAAGCCGCGGGCGTGTTCGCCGGTGGTTTTCAGGAGCGCGCGCTGCTCCCCCTCGGTCAGGGTCCTGGGCGGCAGGGCGATGTTGTCGGCGTAGTTCATCGTGGCACCTCCGTTGGGTCGTTCGTTCCGAGCACATGGAGGCGTCCAATCGCCGGGATAGCAAGGCATCCGGCGGTTCATCTCGGGGCCCGGCGATGACGGCCGGCACCGTCAAGCGGACCGCGGAAGAGCTCGGGCCCTGGCTCGGCACGGAGGTCGGCTTCATCAGCGCGCTGTGTCGCTACGACGACGAGCCCATCGTGCTGGAGCCGTTCCAGGTCTCCTTCCTTCAGAGCACCTCGCGCTTCCGCTGGGTCTCGAAGAGCCGCCAGGTGGGCTACAGCTTCATCGCCGCCCTCGAGGCCCTGGCCCGCTGCCACCTGCGCGACGGCCACACGTCGGTGTTCGTGTCGTTCAACCAGGACGACGCCAAGGAGAAGGTGCTGGTCGCCCGCCAGGTCTTCGAGGAGATGCCGACGGCCTACAAGAAGCGCCTGGTCGTGGACGCGAAGACCGAGCTGGTGTTCGAGTCCAACTCCCCGGGTCGGCGGGTGTCGCGGATCATCTCGGTGCCGTCGAAGCCGCCGCGGGGCAAGAAGGGCGACGTGCTCCTCGACGAGCTCGCCCACTACGCCAACGACCGCGAGGTCTACACCGGGTCCACGGCGTTGATCCTCCGCTCGCGCGGCCAGCTCACCGGCTGCTCCACACCGCTGGGGCGGCGCGGGATCTTTTGGGAGATCGCCACCGAGGAGCTTCGCAAGTACCCGCACCACACCCGCCAGGATGTGCCCTGGTGGCTCTCGCGCTTCTTCTGCCACGACGTGAAGCGGGCGGCCGCCGAGGCGCCGGACATGACGACCGAGGAGCGAGTCGCCACCTTCGGGCGGCAGGGCATCGTCGAGCAGCTCGAGTCGCTTCTGGTCGAGGACTTCCAGCAGGAGTTCGAGTGCCTCTTCGTCGACGAGAGCTACAGCTTCTACCCCTTCGATCTGATCCTGCCCTGCACCAGCGACAGCGTGACGCTCTGCGACGACTTCACCGACGTGCCCCATCCCGAAGGACGCATCGTCGCTGGTTTCGACGTGGGCCGCACCCGCGACCGGTCCGAGCTGGCCGTGTTCGAGGACGCCGGCGGGCGCTTCACCTGCCGGCTGCTGCGCTCTTACCACCAGGTGCCGTTCTCCGAGCAGGAGGCCGACCTACGCCGCCTGCTGGACACGCTCCCCGTGGCCCGCCTCTCCGTAGACCAGAGCGGCATCGGCATGAACCTCGCCGAGAACCTGAGCCGCGACTACCCGCAGGTCCAACCCGAGTCGTTCACGAACAGCTCGAAGGAGCGCTGGGCGACCGACTTCAAGATCCTGCTCCAGCGCAAGGACGTGTCGCTGCCGAAGGACCGGGAGATGGTCGCCCAGATCCACTCCATCAAGCGGCGCGTGCTGCCCTCCGGCAAGGTCAGCTTCGACGCCGAGCGGACGGGGCGAGGGCACGCCGACCGCTTCTGGGCGATCGCGCTCGCCTGCCAGATGGAGCGGGGGCCGGCGCCCAGCACGGGGACCACGATCGGGGTGCGGGTGATCGGGTAGCCACGAGCGCAGCGTCAGGCCGGGTCGATGGCAGCCTTCGCCGCACGTTCTGCAGCCTGCTGGGCGGCAACGTCGGTCTCGAAGAGGAGCGTACGCCCATCCTCATTCTTCACCGATTCCCCATATGCCACGCTCGGTTTCGTCAGCGACCAGTACCCAACAAACCCACGCGAGGCCAAGGCGCCGTCCACTTCCTGGTAGACCTCATCGACCGTGATCCAGATGATCCGATTGTCGAACTTCAACTGTTTCGTGCTCATGATTCCTCGCGGCGCTCCGTTGTTTGTGCCGTGACCAGTCTGCTCTGCGGCCTCTCGCCGTCAAGCGATACATCGCTGACGGTGCGATCATGTCCCCATCCATCGCCCTGCCAGCTTTGCCCTTCTCGAACCCGTCATCGAACTTCGAGGAGGTGCTCGCCGATGGACTTCATCACTGCGTTCTCGTTCATCATCTTCATGGCACTCACGCCCTTCGCCGCGATGGGAGTCTACTGGCTCGGCGTGCGCGCCGGCGAGCTCATTCAGGCCAGGGTCGACAACGAGGCGCTTCGCTGCGTGCTGCTCCGCCTGAACGACGCCGTCGTCACGGCGGTCAAGGACCTCGAGCAATCCGTGGTCGACGAGGTCAAGGCGGCCGCCGAGGACGGGCGGATCAGTCGTGAGGAGCGCCGTCGCATCAAGGAGAAGGCCGTCCGCCACGTGAAGTCCTACCTGGGACCGAAGGGGCTCAAGGAGCTGGGCGGAGTGCTGGGCCTCTGGGATCTCGCCGTCGAGGACTTCATCGGTTCGAAGGTGGAGGCGGCGGTGCTCGATCTGCGGAGGACGGCCGCTGGCAACCCGAGCGGCGCCCCCTCAACCGCGACTGCTTCATCGACCGACTCGTGACGAGCGTCCCCGTCTCCACCCCCGGCGGCTTTGCCCCATCGGAGGCGAGGCGCGCGGCCTCACCGCCTCGTCGCTGAGGGAGTGTCTCCTCCGGTGCGGGTCGCGCGCTGAGCCTCCACCCACTCGCGCGGGAGAGTCTATGCAGCGCACGGTCAAGGTCTTCGTCATCCCAGCGGACAGATCGCCCGGCGGCCCGCCCGAGCCGGCCCGCCAGATCGTGGTGGAGGGGCGAAGCACGGACGCCGCGCGCGAGGCGGCCCGAGCGCGTCTCGTCGAGGACGGCTACCGCGTGCGGTCGCTGTCCTTCGGCCCGAAGGGGCTGGTCGCCTACGTGGAGGAGACGGCGTGAGCCACGAGACCGCGGCACATCGGGCGGACGAGAGGCTCCAGACCATCCTCAAGGCGGTGGTCGTTGGAGCCAAGGCGCAGGACCCCGCGAGCCGGCCTGGCGGCGAGGATCTGTCCGCGGCCTTCGTCAGCGCCGGTGCGTTGGAGCCGCCCTACGATCCCGAGGCGCTGTGCCTGTTGATGGAGCACTCGAACTCGCTCCGGCAGAACGTCGACGCCTATGCGACGAACATCGACGGCTTCGGCCATCGCTTCGAGCCCGCTGTCGACTTCGACGCGGACGACGCAGACGAGCACGTCGCCGACATCATCTACCTGGAGCGGCTGGCTGCCCGCGAACGAGGGGAGCTCGGCGACGAGGCACCCCTCAAGCCCACCGAGGAAGAGATCGCCGAACGGCGGCGTGAGCTGCAGCAGCTCGGCCGGATCGAGCGGGCGCGGCTGGCGGCCTTCTTCGACTTCTGCTGCTTCGACCACTCCTTCGTGGACCTGCGCCGGCGCAGCCGCCAGGACCTCGAGGTCACGGGCAACGCGTTCTGGGAGGTGCTCCGCGACGGTCGCGGGGACATCGTGCGCCTGGTCTACGTGCCCTCGTACTCGGTGCGGCTCATGCCGCTCGACCGGGAGGCAGTGGAGGTCGAAGACCGCATCCGCGTTTCGCCGGTGAGCTTCGAGACGGTCTCGGCGCGGCGGCGGGTTCGGCGCTACGTGCAGGTCCAGGGGACCGAGCGGATCTACTTCAAGTCTTTCCGTGACCCGCGCGTCATCTCGCGGCGGACCGGGCAGCCGTTCGACGACGTCGCGGCGCTGCTGAAGACCGATCCCACCGATGGTCCCGCCACCGAGATCGTCCACTTCGCGATCCACTCGCCCAGGTCGCCCTACGGCGTGCCGCGCTGGGTGGGGACGCTCCTGAGCGTGCTGGGCTCGCGGCAGATGGAGGAAGTGAACTTCCTGTACTTCGAGAACAAGAGCGTGCCGCCCCTGGCCCTGCTCGTCTCCGGCGGCAAGCTGTCCGACGCATCCGTCCCCCGCATCGAGCGGTTCATCGAGGAGAACCTCAAGGGCAAGAACAACTTCCACAAGATCCTTATCCTCGAAGCCGAAGGTGGCGGGAGCGGCGGCGACGCGACCCGGGCGAAGATCGAGCTGCACCCGCTGACCGACGCGCAGCAGCAGGATGCGCTCTTCCAGGTCTACGATGAGCGCAACATCGACAAGGTCGGCAGCGCCTTCCGGCTGCCGAAGATGCTTCGGGGCGAGAGCAAGGACTTCAACCGCGCCACCGCGGAGTCGGCGCTGCGCTTCGCCGAGGACCAGGTCTTCCAGCCAGAGCGGGACGAGTTCGACTTCCTGATGAACCGCCAGCTCCTGGCCGACATGGGCATCCGCTTCTGGCGCTTCCGCTCGCAGACGCCGGTCACGCGAGACCCGGAGCGCATGACCCAGATGGTGGAGAAGCTGGTCCGGGTCGGGGTGCTCACGCCCGAGGAGGGGCGCATCCTCGCCGGGGACATCTTCAACCGCGAGTTCCGCAAGATCGGGGACGACTGGACGAAGCGGCCCATCACGTTGACGCTCGCCGGGATCCAGACGTCTCGATCAAATGTTGCGGGTGCGCAGGCCGAGGAGCGGCGGAGCGAGCTGATGGAGAGCGCCCGGTCTCTGCTCACGCTGCGCGATGAGCTCGCCGCCGAGGAACGGCAGCTCGGTGACCGGCGCATGGCGATGGCCCGACGCTACCTCGACGACCAACAGCCGGATCGGCTCTCGGTGCCGGGCGATGAGTTCAGCGCCTGGTTCAACGACGGGCCGGCGATGGACGCTGAGCAGCCCGCCACGCCATGAGGCTGACGCCCACCAGCAAGCGTCCCTGCAAGCTCGAGCGCGGCGAGCTGCGTCGCGTATCGCAGGACCGCCGCCGGCTGCTCGTGGGCTACCACGTCTGCTGTCCGCGCTGCGGCTTCGTGACCGTCGCCCTGAACGGTCGTGACGGGCTGGTGATCAGCGAGAGCGATGACGGCCAGGACGTCACCTTCTCCAAGCCCGTGCGCTGTCTCTACTGCGCCGTTCTGATCCACCTCACCGCTGGCGAGGCCAACCTGGAGGAGGATGAGCATGTGCGTCACCTGCGGTACCGCTGACGATCTGGACCTGGTCCGCGGCGCGCGACAGCTCGCCGATGCAATCCTGCTCGGCGGCCGCACCCGGGTGCGCAAGGCGATGGACCTCAGCACGACCGGCGGGTTCGATCAGGCGGTCGCGGGGATGGCCGCCGAGCTTCGGCGCGCGGTTTCAGCCACGGACGAGGCCGCGGTCCGGGCAGCCGTGGCTGTGCTGGACGTGGACTGGCGTCAGACCACCGCGGCCCAACGTCGGCGCCTCGTGGCGCAGGCCCTCGAAGCCGCGGGGCGTCGAACCAGCACCATCGTCCGCGCCGTCGCAGCACCGTTCGGCGAGGCAGCCGACGAGGTGGTCTCCGCCACGCGCGGTGGCGTCCGCAGTCAACACGGCCTTCGGATCGCGGCGGACTTCAACGCCCTCGACCAACGGATCACCCGCCACCTGGTGAAGTCACAGGCCAACTTCGTGCGAGATGAGTACGGCCGGCGACTCGACACCCTCGGAGAGGAAGCCCGCCGCGTCGTCGCTGAAGGGCTCGAGGCCGGGCTCGGACGCCAGGACATCGCCACCGATCTCCAGCGAGCGGCCGAGCACGCCCTCGTCACCCGTCCCGCTTTCTACTGGGAGGTTGTCGCCGGCGCCTTCGTGGCCAACGGGCGGTCGCTCGCGCAGGTGAGCGCGTTCGCCGAAGCCGGGATTCAGCGCTACGTCATCGAGGCGGTTCTCGACGAGGTCACCACCGAGACCTGCCGCTTCCTGCACGGGAAGGTCTTCTCGGTGGGGGACGCCATCAAGCGCTTCGAGCGGATCGAAGGCATGGAGCGCCCTGAGGACATCAAGACCGAACAGCCGTGGGTGCGCCAGGCGCTCGACCCGGAGACCGGGAGGAGCGTGCTGTTCGTCGAGCGGGACGGCACCCGCACGCCCATTGCCGAGGTCAGCCGCTCGGGCATGGGCAGCAAGGACGACGTGGGCGAGTTTGCCCACGGCCGGACGGAGCGCGAGCTCATGGACCTCGGCGTCAGCTTCCCTCCATTTCACGGTTTGTGTCGGACGACATTGTTGCCGGACGTCTGATGCCGCGACCACCGCTGTCCCCGTTCAGAGGGCACCTGGCTTTGCCTCTTTGGAGGTGATGCCTTGGCCAGCGACAGCACCAGCAGCTCTGCTCAGCCCCCCGCCGGCGATCCCGCCGCGCGGCTGAAGGAGATCCGCGCCCGCGTGGCCGACCTGAGTCGGCGCATCCAGAGCGAACGGGATCCGAAGGCCGTTGCTGAGCTGCGCGGGGAGGTCGGCAAGCTCACCCAGCTGCTGTCGGAGCTGATCCAGTCGGCTCCCGGCGGCTCCGGCGCGGTCACCAAGGCCGCGCCCGTGCTCTGGCCGCGCGACCTGAGCGCGGCGTCCGCCGCCGCGGGCGACTGGGGCTCCGATCCAGCGGAGGTCGCCGGTGACTGACCCCGTGGCTATCGCGCTCGAGCGAGCCCGCGCCGTGCTCGACCTCGTCATGCCCATGATGGTGGCGAAGAGCATCTGGGGCTCGCCCATGGGCAAGAGCCGCATCGCGGCACGGATCGTGGCCGAGATCCCCGAGCACCGCGTCTACGTCGAGCCCTTCGCGGGCGGCGCGCAGGTGCTGTTCTCCAAGGAGCCCTCGGAGGTGGAGGTCGTCAGCGATCTGGACGCCGAGATCGCACACGCCTTCCGCTTCGCCAAGTCGGCCACCGCCGCGCAGATCGACCGACTGCGCCAGATGAAGTGGGTCGGAGACAAGGCGCACTTCCAGAGGCTGCTCGACTCGGAGGTGTCTTCGGACCCCGTGGAGCGTTTCTATCGCTTCGCCTACCTGTCCCGCTTCTCGTTCAACAAGCTGCGCCGCGGCACGATGCCCGACAAGAACGTCGGAGCCCGCGCCCGCCTCGTCCAGCGCCTGGAGAGGTTCGGGCCTCGGCTGAAGGACGTGCGCGTCCGCTCGGACGACTTCGAGAAGGTCATCGGCGAGTTCGATGGCCCCGACACCTTCTTCTTCCTCGATCCACCCTACGCAGGCTACGACGCTGACTCCCGATCTGGCGCGGGCCACAAGGACTGGGACGAGGATCGCTTCGGCGAGGTGCTCCGGAAGATTCGCGGTCGCTTCCTCTGTACGTACGGCACGCGCGGCAGCTCTGACCTGTTCAAGGGATTCCACGTCCGGCGCTGGCGTCACATGTCCGGCGTGGGCACGCGCCAGGGCAGCGGGCAGCGCGTCTCCACCACGCTTGTCGCGACCAACTACGACCCCGACAAGACCCGCCGCTTCCAGGTGGCGGTGTCGAAGACCATCTGGGGCTCGCCTGCCGGCAAGAAGAAGCTGGCCAAGCGGCTGGTGGCGCTGCTGCCGGCCCACAAGACGTATGTCGAGCCCTTCGCCGGCAGCGCCGCCGTGCTCTTCGCCAAGGATCCGGCGGGGACCGAGGCGATCAACGACGCCGACACCGACATCGCCCAGGCCTACCGGACCATCAAGCGGCTGACGCTCGAGCAGCTCGAGCAGCTGCGGCGAATGCGCTGGACCGGCGACGAGGCGACGTTCAAACGCCTCATCGGGTCCAGCCCCACGGGCGACGTCGAGCGGCTGTACCGCTTCCTGTACCTGACCCACTTCTCGTACGGAAAGATGCGCGGCAAGAGCTTCAGCCCGTCGACCCAGGGGATCGAAGCGAAGACCGCCGCGCGTGTCGAGGCGTTCGCGCCGCGCCTCAAGAACGTCCGGATCTACGGCGGCGACTACGAGAAGGTCGTCCGCAAGTACGACAGCCCGGACACGGTCTTCTTCTTCGACCCGCCGTACCCCGGGTACAACGTCGACGTCGGCGAGTCCAAGTTCGACGAGGAGCGCTTCTTCCAGGTTCTGAAGGGGCTCAACGGCAAGTTCCTCATGACCTACGGCGTGCGGGGCCAGCTGCCCGGGCTGGCTCGACAAGCCGGCTTCACCGTCAAGCAGATCCGAACACCGCGAACCATCCGCTCGATGCGGGGCGTCGATGGGCCGACGCTGCTCACGCAGCTCCTGGTGGCCAACTACGCCTTCGTCGAGAAGACCGAGGACGGCGAGGAGCCTTGGCTCGAGGACTGGGAGCCCGTGAGCGAGTTGGACAAGGCCCAGGCCTTCGGCACCTTCGGCGGGTCGCACCACTACGCCAAGCGGATCGTCCCGCTGATCCCCGCGCACAAGACCTACGTCGAGCCCTTCGCCGGGGCGGCGGCGCTGCTCTACGTCAAGGAGCCTGCCGACAAGGAGGTCCTCGCCGACAACGATGAGGACGTCGTGTTCCTGCATCGGGCGGTCAAGGCCATGACGGCCGAGCGAGTCGCCGAGCTGGGAAGCCGCTTCGAGTGGAAGTGCACCGAGGACAGCTTCGCCAAGGCCCGCGACATGGAGCCGAAGGACGACGTCGAGCGCTTCTACAAGCTGGTCTTCGTCCGCACCCACGCCCGCGATTGCCGCCCGGACGGCACGCACCCGGCCCGCAACCACCTCGGCAGCACGACCAACCCGGAGAAGTACCTGCGCGCGGCCGAGCGCCTCAAGGACGTCTCGATCCTGCAGCAGGACTACAAAAGGACCATCGCCCAGCTCGATGGGCCCGACACCTTCTTCTTCCTCGACCCGCCGTACCCCGGCGAGTGGTTCGACAAGAACGCGGTCATCGACCTCGACGAGTTCATCGAGACGCTCAAGGGCATCAAGGGCCGGTTCATCGCCGTGCTGAACGACAGCCCGGAGAACGTCGCCGCCTTCAAGAAGGTCGGCCGGATCTTCCGCCTCAAGGTCCACGAGGCCTCGGGCACGGGCGGCGCCAAGAAGGCGTCGCGCCTGTTTTGCGCCAACTTCAAGGTGGCGAAGGCCGAGGGCGTCGAAGAGATGCCCGCCGAGGTCTTCGCCAAGTCGATCCCGCTCATCAAGGGCGTCGACCCGGGAGACGAGCGCTACGTCCTCGGCGTCGTGCTCGAGCCCGAGGTGGTGGACGCCCAGGACGACATCTACTCGGCCGCCGAGATCCGCCAGGCCGCCCACCGCTTCATGGAGGAGTTCGGCGGCCTGGGCCTGATGCATCGCTTCCGCGTCAACGGCGAGGTCAAGGTGCTGGAGAGCTACCTGGCGCCAGCGGACCTCGCGATCGGCGATGTCCAGGTGCGCAAGGGCACCTGGCTGCTCGCGGTACGGATCCTGTCCGACGAGCTCTGGGAACAGGTCAAGGACGGCCAGCTCAGCGGCTTCTCCATCGGCGGATCTGCCCGCCGGGTCGCGGAGAAGGACCCAGCGGACGACGCCGAGCAGCGGAGGGCGGCATGAGCGGGCGCTCGAAGGCCGACGGCGCGGTCAACCGGCTGCTCGACATGGTGGTCGAGGAGGTCTCCCTCGTCGACCGCGCCGCCAACAAGCACCGCTTTCTCATCGTGAAGAGGAGCAACGACATGGACGAGACCACGACTGACACCACGACGTCCCCGGTGGACGAGACGCACACCGAGAGCAACCCTGCGGAGGGCTCGGCAGCGGACACGTCCGCCGACGGCGGTTCCGATCCGTCGAACGACGCCGCGAGCGGCGCTCCGCTCACGGTGGCGGTCGCGGCTCTCGAAGGGCTGACCGAGACCGTGGAGCTGCTGGGGACTCTTGGCGAGGACGAGGCGAAGCCGAAGCTGGCCGAGCTCGCCACCGAGCTACGCGCCGTGTCCGAGCGCCTGGCCCAGGCCGCCGGAGGCTCGGCGGGCGGAGGTGGCAACGGCGAGGCTCCCGAGACCACGTCGGACGCCACCGACACCGGCGACCCCGCCACGCACCGCGCCGACTTCGGTCAGGTGATCGAGGCCGTGCGTGCGACCCTGGCGCGAGTGGGGAGTCTGCTGGACGACCCGCCCGGAGCGGCCGAGGCGGGCGACGACACCCACACCGGTGACGACGGCGACGGCAACAGCGTCGAAGGGCAACTCACCGAACTGCTCACGGAGCTTCGCGCGCTCACCGGCACGGTGAAGGAGCAGCAGCAACGGCTGGCTCGGCTGGAGAAGCGCTCCGGCCTGCCCAACAGCGCCCCATCCGGCGAGCGGCCGGCCAAGTCCGACGACGAGGAGGTGGGCTGGCCGCTGGACCTGAACCGTTCGTTCGATCGGGAGAGCGTCGACAAGGCGGTCTCCTTCCACGACGTGTGAGCACCCCCGGCAACCGAGAAGGAGCCAAGAAGATGAGCTACATGAGCAACCGCACCATCCTGGAGAAGGCGGATCTGGCCCTCGCGGACCTGACCGCCGGGGGCGGCATCCTGAAGCCGGCGCAGGCCCAGAAGTTCATGCGCCTGCTCATCAAGGAGTCCGTCCTGATGAAGCTGGCGACGGTCGTGCCGATGGCCTCGCCCAAGCAGCAGATCTCGAAGATCAAGTTCGGCAGCCGCATCCTGCGGCCCGGCGCCGAGGGCACCGCGCTGGGGGCCGGCGACCGCGTCAAGCCCGACCTCTCGCAGGTCGAGCTGGACGCCAAGCTCTTCAAGGCCGAGGTGCGCCTGTCGGACGAGACGCTCGAGGACAGCATCGAGCGGGGCCAGCTCCGGCAGACCATCATGGAGATGATGGCCGACGCCATCGCGCGCGACATGGAGGAGGTCGCCATCAACGGCGACACCGCCAGCGCCGACGCCTTCCTCGCCACGATGGACGGGATCCTCAAGCAGGCTGTGAGCAACATCGTCGACGCGGCGGGCAATCCGCTCTCGAAGGACCTCCTGCGCGACATGCTCAAGACGCTGCCGTCCGAGTATCTGCGCGACAAGAAGGCGATGCGCTTCCTGACGAGCATCGACGCGGACCTCGGCTACCGCAACACGCTGGCCGAGCGGTCCACGGCCGCGGGCGATCGGCTGCTCGAGGACGACACGCCGGTGCTGTACTCCGGCGTGCCGGTGCAGCCCGTGCCACTGTTCCCCGAGAACCTCGGCGTCGGTGCCGACCAGACCGCGGTCATACTGTGCAACCCGAAGAACATCCACGTCGGGATCTGGCGGCAGATCCGCCTGGAGTCGGCGCGCGACATCTCCGAGGGCACACTCAAGATCGTGGCCACGCTCCGCTTCGACGTCCGCTTTGCTGAGGAACCCGGCGTCTCCAAGGCAACCAACGTGCAGCTGTAGGTGATCGGGATGGACCTTCAGCTTCATCTTTAACACGGCCGCCCGATCGCAGGGCCCACGCGGGGTTCCAGCGATCGGGGTGGGGCCGAAACCTGATCGGAGGATGCAAACGATGGACACCCTGCTCGTTCGCCTGAAGCCCCACGACCCGCGGCGGGGCTTCGTGCTGAGACGCTACACCTACCGCGGCATCAAGTTCCACGACGAGCGCGGTTGGTACCGCGTCGAGAAGGTGGTGGCCGACTACCTGCGCGGGATCCGCCAAGTCGCTGGCGACGATCACTCGCCGCCCGCCTTCGATGTCTGCACGGGCGACGAGGCGAAGGCCCTCGACACCCGGGAGAAGGAGGGCGCCGTCCCGCGCGCCGCCGCCACCGACGACATCAAGGTGTCCGAGGCGCGCAGCGAGGGCGCGGTGACCACCGATGATCTACCGGAGGCCGCGACGGCGTCCGACGCCCCGAAGCCCACTGGCCGGAAGAACCGCAAGGAGTGAGATGCAAACCGCCGTCGCCAGCCCGCCGGAGGTTTCCGTGAGGCGCAAGAACCCGCTCGCCGGCTCGACCTCGCTCGGGCGCCTCGTCGTGCGCGAGGTGCAGCTCGGGGACGACGACGCGATCCACGACGTGCGCGGCCAGATGGTGCTCGACGGCGACGTGGACACCGTCGTGCTCCGGGTGCGCGAGAACGCCGAAATGGAGCGCCTGTTGCTCGTCCGTCGCCTCGAGGTCGGCGCGGTGGGCGGCGATCCCTACGGCAGCGGCGGCTACCCGTCGGGTGGCTACCCGTCCAACGGGAGCGCGCCAGGCCGCGGCGCAAGCATCGACGAAGACGGGGTCGTCCGAACCGATGCCTGGGCGGTCGTTGGCGACACCAACAAGGGCCTCGTCCTGCGCTCGCCGGAGGGCCGGTACTTCGGCTTCACCGCGGACGAGGACGGTCACCTCGTCTCGCCGGGCAAGTTCCTCGGCTGGGTGACGCCCTGATGGGCGCGGTGGGAGGTGCGAGGTGCGACACGCGATGACTTACGCCGACTGGGCGAGCCTGCCGGTCGAGCCGGCGCTGTCCTCACTCGTGGACCTGGTGGAGCTCCACCACGGCGCCGGGCTCATCCTGGAGGTGGGCTGCGGCACCGGCCGAACCTACGAGGCGCTGATGCGCCGGCTGGTTCTGCGACCCCACGGCTACGTCGGTCTGGACATCAACCCCGCGATGGTCGAGCGGGCACGGACTCGCTATCCCCGGGCGGACTTCCGCGCCGGGGATCTGCTCTCCCTCCCGTTCTCCGATGGCGGCTTCGGATCGGTCGTCTGCACCGACGTCATCCAACACCTGCCCGAGCTCGGACCGCCGCTGGCCGAGATGCTGCGTGTAGCCAGCGAGCACGTCTTCCTGCTGCTCCCGTTGGCGAGAGCGGAGTCGCGCTCTGGAGGCGGCGAGGTCGCCTGGGCCGACGAGCAAATCATTGAAGCCTGCGCGGCGAGCGGCGGTCATGTCCTCGACTTCCTGGTGGTGGACGGCGTCGAGCGTGATGTCGGGCTCGTTCGTGTGGGAGTGACGCGGTGAGGATCCTGTCCTTCTGCCCCCGGTACGTGCCCGTCCTGTCCGGCGGCGAGACGGCGGCTCATGGCCTGCACTGCGCGCTCGCGGAAGCTGGGCATCAGGTCTCGGTCGTCACCTCGACGCAGGGACCCAACCGTCGCGTGCGCCGCATCCTCGACGGCGTCGAGACATTCCACGGTCGCATCCGCCCAACCCACGCACGCTACGTCGAGGAGCGCAGGCCCGATGTGCTCTTCGCGCAATTCGAGATGTCCATCCCGACCATCCGGTACGGGGTGGAGGCGAACCTCCCGGTCGTCATCCTCTGCCACGGCCCCTACGGCTACACCGAGCTCGCCGAGGCCAGCCTCGCGCAGGCGGTCGACCTGTACGTCTTCAACAGCGTCTTCCTGCTCAACGCGGCCAATCGCAACGTCAACCACGTTGTCGTCAGCCCACCGGTGGATCTGGCCCGCGTGCAGGCGCCCGCGGGCCTCGCCCGGCGCTTCGTGACGCTGGTGAGCCTCTTCGTCAACAAGGGGCCGCACGTGCTCTACGGGCTCGCGCGGTCGATGCCGGAGCGCGCGTTTCTCGGCATCAAGGGGGCGTACGGGGAGCAGGAGATCGAGGCCCTGCCCAACGTCGAGATCCGGGACACGACGCCCGACATCAACCACATCTACGGCGAGTCGCGCGTGGTGCTGATGCCCTCGGCCGAAGAGTCGTTCGGGCTCGTTGCCGTGGAGGCACAGAGCAACGGCGTCCCCGTGATCGCATCCGATCTGCCGAGCCTGCGAGAGTCGCTGGGCGATGGCGCGTTGTTCGCCCCGCGCGAGGAGCTCGCCGCATGGTCCGCCGCGCTACGCCGGCTCGACGACCCGGTCTTCTACGCCGAGATGAGCCGGCGCGCGAAGGCCAACGCTGATCGCTACGACACCGGGCGGGACGCCGGCGTGCTCGTCACGGCTATCGAGGCGATGATCCGAGGCTGGCGCTGGCGTCGCAAACCCAGCCTCGCGTGGCTCGCGGAGGAGCGCGCCGAGCGCGAACGACGGATCCGCGAGATCTTCTGGCGAGCCTCGCGGCGGGAGCCCTCGTACTCCGAGCTACTGGCGCTGGTCGACGGCGCCCACAGCCTGCGCGAGCTCGAGCGCGTCATCCCGCACATGGAGGCGAGCGCATGAGGACCGTCGGCGCGCGCACCGAGATCATCGACCACTTCCCGGTCTACGGGGACGACGGCTTCATCAAGGTCCCCGATTTGGGCCCCGATGCCTTTGCCCTGGTGGTCTTCCACGACGGCGAGGTGGCTCAAGTGAACGTCGACATCTCACAGATCCCGGGCAGCCCCGGCGAGTATCGCCTGGCGTTCACGCCCGCGCAGGCCGGCTTCTACGAGATCGAGGTCGCCTACGAGGCGGGCAAGCAGGTCTACGCCGAGCAGTACGAGGTCACCGAGGCCATTGTCATGGGCGGTAGCCGACCGCCCGGGTGGGGGGCGTGATGGCGGGCCTCGCACGGGGACAGACCAGCGGCTGCGCCAACCCGGCGCTCGACCTCTACACGAGCGTCGCCGGCCAGCTCGTGGATGTCGTGGTGCTGGAGTTCCAGGTCTTCGACATCTCGACGCCCGCGAAGCGAGACGCGCCGGTCCAGGTGTTCCCGCCGGCCGGACGCGCCGCGGTGGACGTCGCCCAGGACTGCCCCGCGGGCGGCCGCCTCGGGCTTGGCCACTACGTCGCGGCCTGGACCGTCCCTGACGATGAGCCGCTCGGCGCCCACGAGATCCGTTGGTTCTTCAGGCTCGCTCCCGAGGCGCCAGAGCGGACCTTCGTCGAGGAGTTCGAGGTCGCCCCGGTCGTCGCCGGCGGCGTGGCGCACGGCTACTGCGGGGTGGCCGATCTTCGCGCCGAGGGCGTGACCGTTGCGCAGGCCACAGATGACCGCCTCGCGGCCCTCATCGACGAGGCAAGCCGCACCATCGACCGGCTGACGGGTTGGTTCTTCACGCCGCAGCTGCGCACCTTCCGGATCGACGGACGCGGCGCTCCGAGCCTCGAACCGCCGGCCCCGCCGATCCGCATCGACGCGCTGTCCATCGGAGGCAGCGAGGTGTCCACCGACTCCGACGACCTCGTCATGGTCGGCGCGCCGGTGCAGCCGGGCTTCGACGGTCCCCGGCTGACGCTCCGCCACGGTCGCTGCTTCCCAAAGGGGCGGGGCAACGTCGAGATCGACGGCCTCTGGGGCTACACCGAGGACGACCGGAGCCCCCACGGTCGCACGCCGTTCGAGATCCGCCGCGCCTGCTTGATGCTCGTGCTGCGGGCGCTGCCGCAGCTCGGCGACGCCGACGCGGCGGGTGAAGCCCGCAACCGCTGGCGCATCATCGAGGAGCGGACGCGCGACCAGAGCTATCGCCTCGACCGTGACGCGCGTCCGGCCCCGCTCACCGGGGACCCGGACGTGGACGCGGTCCTCGGGCGCTACCGCCGGCCCCCGGCCATGGGGGCTGCGTGATGCGTGGCCGGCTCATCTTCCCGTTCCTGGCCGAGCTGTTCCGGCTCGACACGCACGCGATGGCGACGGTCGATCCGGACGGCGCGGGGCCGCTGGAGGCGGGCTACGACCCGGACTTCAAGGAGCCCGTCGTCGTCGACCAGAACGACGACGGCATCGGCGAGCGGGTTCGGGCCGAGCACCCTCCGGTGCGCGTGCCCTGCCAGGTGGACACCAAGGTCTTCGACGAGCTGCGCATGTTCGCCTCCGGCAACGCGCCCCGCTCCCGCATCGATCTGATCTTCCACTTCAAGGACCTCGAGCGGCTCGGGCTCGTGGACGCCGGCACCGGCGACGCCCTCGTCCGTCCCGGCGACCGACTGGCGGCGCTCTACGACAAGGCTGGCGAGCTGGTGCAGTCGGTGCGGACGCCGCCCGGGCTCTACGTGACGCAGGCGCGCCCGTCCGGCTTCGGGCTCAACATGGCGCGGCCGCGTCGCAACCTCCTGATGGTCACGTTCGAGGACCGCCAGCCCGCCGCGGGGAGGGCTGCATGACCGTGCGCAAGACCGGCGACTGGGCTCTCGCGCGGCGGCTGCTCACGGGTGCCCCCGTGAAGCTCAAGCTCGCGGTGGGCACGGCCATCCGGCAGGAGGCCCAGCTCCTGCGCAAGGAGATCGTCCAGGGGATCACGAAGCAGGCCCCGGGCGGGAAGGCGTTGAAGCCGCCGTCGCCGCTGACGCTCGCCGCCAGGAAGATGAAGGGTCGGGGCGGCACCAAGGCGCTCATGGTCCACGGCGATCTGCGCAACGCCATCGCCGCCATCGTCAAGGGCGACGAGGCCTTCGTCGGTGTGCCGCGCAAGGCCCGAGGCAAGGGCGGCAAGTCGGTCGTCGACGTTGCCGAGGTCCAGGAGTTCGGCGCTGGCCCGATCGTGATCCCGATGACCCCGGCCATGCGCCGCTTCCTGTTTGCGCTCCTGGGTCAGGCCGGTGTCGAGAAGACGGGCGGCTCCGGGCGTGGCGTCGTGGTGGTCCAGATCCCCGCACGCCCGTTCCTGCGCCCTGCCTTCAAGCAGTTCGAGAAGGGCGCGCAGAAGCGCTTCCTCGGCCGCGTCGCCGGGTTGATGGGCATGGCCGCCGGCCCGACGCCCGGCCAGGGAGGGAGTTGAGATGGCCGTCCCGACCCTGACCGGAGTCTCCCCCGCGACCGGCCCGACCGGTGGCGGCGATGTCGTTCGCCTCACAGGGACGGGCTTCGCGCTCCAGATCGCCGTGCTCTTCGGCGATGTCCCCGGCGAGGTGCTCTCTGTCCGCGACGAGGCCGGCGTCTCGCTTGCCGACGTGCGCACGCCGGCCCACGCCGACGCCCCCGTCGATGTCACGCTCCGGAACCTGGACGCCACGGGCATCCCCGTCCCCGGCGAGGAAGCCACGCTCGTCGGCGGCTACCGCTTCCTGCGCCCGCGCATCGTCGCCGAGTCCGATCTCACCCGCCTGGTCCGCGCGCTGTTGCGAGAGCTCAAACGCCAGGTCCTCGCCAACGTCAGCATGACCGTCTCGGTCGACTACGATGACACGACCGTGGACGGGCTGAGCGTCATCGCCATCTCGCAGCTCCCGTCGCTTGTCCTGTCGGGTCCTCGCGTCGCCGAGAACCGCTTCTTCTCCAGCAACGAGCCGCACGAAGACGTGGTGCCGGGCGCCTCGGGCCCCGAGCTCATGCGGCGGCGCCCGCCGTACACGGTGGACCTGTCGTTCACGCTGACCGCAGCCTCCGATCGCACCGTCGAGCTGCTGAACCTCATGGCCGCGGTCGCGACCTTCCTCAATCGCAACCGTTGGGTCGAGTTGCAGCGAGATCCGGACGACCCGGCCGCCGCCGCGGCGCGATGGGAGATGGATCCGGAGGGCGAGTTCCAGACCCGCCTGGACGGTCCCGACGACGTGCGCGTCTTCTCCTGCGGCTTCGTCGTCCGCGGCTTCGACATCGACGAGGGGCTGCCCCTCGATGTCGGCCGGGCGGTCGTCGAGACCGAGCTCGATACCGAAGCCATCGATCCAGGAGGTGCCCCGTGACCGTCACGCTGATCAACACCACGCGTCGGATGAAGGTCATCAACCTGCCGCACGCCAGCTACTGCGAGGCGCTGGGCACCTGCGCATGCACGGCTGGACGCGGCGACAGGCTCACGGCGTCTTCGCTGACGCTCTGTGCCGGGAGCACGACTCTCGGCCTCCACGAGGCCGTGCTCCAGCTCCCCGACGTTGCCCGCGACATCCGCGCAGGCGAACTGCGGGTCCGGCGCGACGTGTCTCCACCGCAACCCAAGTCCCGACCCCGGAAGGCCTCGCGCCGAACCGTGGGCAAGAAGGCGAGGTAACCCATGGGCGGACAGCTCCTTTCATCCAAGGTCGTCGTCGTCGAGGAAGAACCGCGTGTTCGCGGCATCCCCGCGCTGCCGACGTCCGTCGCCGGCGCGATTGGCGTCACCGAGCGGGGACCCATCGGCCAGGCGGTGCTCGTCAACTCCTTCGAGGAGTTCCAGGACCGCTTCGGCAGCTTCACGCAGGACTCCGACCTCGCCCTCGCAGCGATGGGCTTCTTCGGGAACGGCGGCAGCCAGCTCTGGGTGGCCCGCACCGTCCACTACAACGACGTGTCGGACCCGGCGTCGGCTACGGCGGTCCGTTCCTTCGGGCACCTCACCGCTGGCGAGGACGCGCCGACTCCCGCCTTCATCACGGGCACGCAGTGGGGCGGCTTCCTCGCCGAGGACGGCGACACCCTGGTCGTCTCGGTCGATGGCGGCCCACCTCAGACCGCAACGGTGCAGGTGGACCACCCCGCGGTTCAGAGCGTCGCGGTCTTCCCGACTGGGTTCGGGGGCGGCGAGGTGCTCGAAGTCGAGGTCATGGAGGACCTGCACAGCGTGGTCTTCGAAGCCGGGGACCAGGACGCGGCCCAGGTCGCGGCGCGACTCAACGAAGCGCTGCCCTTCCTGTCGGTGGTGGTCGAGGGAGACGGGCAGGTCGCGATCCGCTCCGATCTCGGCGGCACCGACGTCACGCTGCGGGTGGTGGGCGGCAATGCCAACATCGCGCTCCAGTTCCCGACAGCTCCGGTTGTGGGCGGCGGCGACGTCGCGTTCAACGTGGAGGCGACGGCCGACGAGCTCGCTGCCGTTATCGATGGTGCCATCGCCGGCATCGTGGTGCTGGTCGAGCAAGACGGTCGACTGACTCTCCGCTCTGAGGCGCTCGGCCCGGCTTCGTCCGTCCAGGTGCTTCCCGAGTCGACGCTCGACGGAAAGCTGGGCTTCGACAACGACGTGCACTCGGGCGACGATCCGGTGCCCGCCAGCGCCATCCGCGTCGAGGGCAAGGGCCCGGGTGTCTACGCCGACCAGGTGCAGGCTGAGGTGCGGGCCGCCACCTCCGGCGAGGCCGACGAGTTCGATCTCGCGGTGATCGAGGACGGCGTGTACCGCGAGACGTTCATCAACCTCTCCATGGACGCCGCCGCCGATCGCTACATCGAGCAGGTGATCAACGACGAACGCGCGGGCTCCAGCCTGGTGCAAGTCATCGACCAGCTCCTGCCCGGCGCGCCGGTACCAGACCTCCAGACCGTGCAGCTCGCCGGCGGCAACGACGGGCTCGCGGGCCTCGACGACACCGACTTCGTCGGCAGCGAGGCGGGCAAGACCGGCCTCCACGCTCTCGACCAGGTGCAAGAGCTGACGCTGCTGCTCGTCCCCGGACGCGCGACGTCCGCCGTCCACAACGCGATGGTCAGCTACTGCGAGGTGGACCGGGACGGCACAGCCTTCGCCATCCTGGACCCTCCCGCCAACCAGAGCGCGACGGGCATCGTCGACTACGCGATGAACACGGCCGCTCTCGGCGAGCTGTCGGAGTTCGCCGCCATCTACTGGCCGCGCGTGCTGGTCCTGAACCCGTCGAAGAGCGTCTTCGGCTCCACCGACAAGATCCCGGTGCCGCCCTCCGGCATCATCGCGGGCGTCTACTCCCGCACCGACTCGGGCCGTCCGGGCGGCGTCTACGACCCGCCGGCGGGCATCGACAAGGGGCGGATGTTCGGCGTGCTGGGCTTCGAGACCGACGAGGTCCTCGAGGAGGCCAAGCGGGACCTGGTCTACCCGAAGCGCATCAACCCGCTCACCACGGGCCCGGGGCTGCCGCGCTACATCGACGGCTCGCGTACGCTCAAGGGCGGCGGCAACTTCCCGTACATCGCCGAGCGCCGCGGGGTGATCTTCATCGAGCGCAGCCTCAAGCAGGGCCTGCAGTTCGCCCGCCACAAGAACAACACCGAGGGCCTTCGCGCCCAGGTACGCCGGACCATCACCGCGTTCCTGCTCACCCAGATGAACAACGGCGCCTTCCGCAGCCGCGAGCCGTCGAAGGCCTTCTTCGTGGACGTCTCCGACACCCTGAACACGCCCACGGTCATCTTCGCCGGCAAGCTCATCGCCCGCATCGGGCTCGCGACCAACAAGCCCGCCGAGTTCATCATTCTCAAGCTGAGCCAGGACGTGAGGGCGCTAGAGGCAGAGCTCGCCGCGGCGGGCGCCTGATCACGTAGGAGGAGATCATCATGGCGGTCATCGGCAACCCCCGCAGCTTCCACAAGAAGTTCAAGTTCATCGTCGAGATCGACGACGTCGGCCACGCCGGCTTCCAGAAGTGCAGCGAGCTCTCGGTCGAGGTGGCGAACGTCCAGTACTTCGAGGGCGGCTCGCTCATCCCCAACAAGAGCCCCGGCCGGCTCACGTTCGCCGACGTCACCCTGGAGCGCGGCGCCACCCAGGACCGCGACCTCTTCGACTGGTTCCAGGACGTCGCCATCACGTCGAGCGGCCTCGGCCTCACCGACGTGAACTACAAGCGCAACCTCGACATCGTGCAGCAGGACCGCGACGGCACGACGCTGCGGCGCTGGTCGCTGTCGCGCGCCTGGCCGGTGAAGTTCGTCGCCGGCGACTGGGACAACGAGAGCGACGAGAACGTCATCGAGTCCGTGACGCTGACGTTCGATTTCTTCGAGTTGGTGCAGTAGAAAAGAAGACACTCGGTGGCATGTCAGCACCACCGGGTGTCGGTTTGGGCCTGCTCCGCAGATCTGGATGGTCTTCGGCGAGACCAATGTGAGGGCCGCCGACGCTAGACGGCGTCGACGTGGTACTCGCCGGTGGGGGTGCCCTGGCGTGCCCGACGCAGCGCCTCGGCATCGACGTGGTACTCGCCGGTGGGGGTGCCCTGACGCGCCTGACGCAGCGCCTCGGCATCGACGTGGTACTCGCCGGTGGGGGTGCCCTGGCGTGCCCGACGCAGCGCCTCGGCGTCGACGTGGTACTCGCCGGTGGGGGTGCCCTGACGCGCCTGACGCAGCGCCTCGGCGTCGACGTGGTA
>Ga0210033_1000072_pt1 | contig 83278 bp, 82 predicted proteins | sample CryGeymeta201501_FD_185465 | JGI IMG/M metagenome (GOLD analysis project Ga0210033, IMG submission 185465) | Groundwater microbial communities from Crystal Geyser aquifers in Utah, USA - Crystal Geyser metaG 2015-01 (SPAdes) (version 2) | ecosystem: Environmental > Aquatic > Deep subsurface >... | reverse complement strand
ATCCGTGTGGACGGCGCCTGGCATATCCAGAACGTGAATGCGTACCATAGCCGGCTCAAAACCTGGGTCCGGAAGTTCAACGGCGTGGCCACACGCTATCTCGAAAACTACCTGGGATGGTTCCGGGCGCTGGACCGTAAATCGGCTGACGTCCTGAAACCCCCACAGTGGCTGGCTTTGGCCATGGGTGGCCATGCTTAACCACAGCATTCGCGAACAGAGCCAATGAATAACCTGGACGATGATGGGTGTGCTGGCGGGATGCGCCGCAAGGTGCTGGGCGCGCCGCATGGCCGTTCCCTGCAAGGGACCGGCAACGCTGCGGCTCGCCCAGCAACGCGGCCAGAACGTTCTGGTTATTCGTTTACGGCCCCTTACCGCGTCGACCTGGAACAACTTGGCCTCGAATTCGAGTTCGACAGCCGCTGACCCGCGCACACCGGCAAGCACACCGCAGGTGCCCACGACGCGCTGACCGGGACCGCGCGCGTAGGGCTTAACCTTCTGAATTCGGCCATTGGGCCGACATCCACAATCAGGCACGCATCAAGAAAACAGCCAGGCTATTTCCCACTGAGCCTCGATTTTCAACATCCTGTTAAGCCTCCCCGCCCTCCGGTTCGGCCACTGGTTCCTCGTCGCTGTCCAACACCCGTTGCAGGCCTGAGAGTTTCTCGCCGGCATCCAGGTTGATCAGGGTGACGCCCTGGGTGGAGCGGCCGAGCGAGCGGATTTCACTGACGCGGGTACGGATCAGGACGCCGCCGGTGGTGATGAGCATGACTTCGTCGGTTTCGTCCACCAGAGTGGCGGCGACCACCTTGCCGTTGCGCGCCGAGGTGGAGATGGCGATCAGACCCTGGCCGCCACGGCGGTGGCGGGTGTATTCGCCGACCGGGGTGCGCTTGCCGAAGCCGTTTTCGGTGGCGGTCATCACGCTCTGTTCATCGTTATCGGCCACCAGCAGCGCGATCACGCGGCCGTCTTCGGACAAGCGGATGCCGCGCACGCCACGGGCGCCACGGCCCATCGCGCGCACTTCGGTCTCAAGGAAGCGGTTGGCCTTGCCTTCGTCGGAGAACAGCATGACGTCGTTGTGGCCGTTGGTGATGGCCACGCCGACCAGGTAATCGCCCTCGTCCAGGTCGACCGCGATGAGGCCGGCCGTGCGCGGGCGCGAGAAGGCGGAAAGCGGGGTCTTCTTCACCGTGCCCAGCGAGGTGGCCATGAACACGAAATGGTTCTCGTCGAATTCCTTGACCGGCAGGATGGCGTTGACCTTTTCATCCTGCGCCATCGCCAGCAGGTTGATGATGGGCTTGCCGCGCGCGCCCCGCCCACCCTGCGGCACTTCATAGACCTTGAGCCAGAACATGCGGCCACGGTTGGTGAAGCAGAGGATGAAGTCGTGGGTGTTGGCGATGAACAGCTTTTCGATGAAATCTTCTTCCTTGGTGCCGGCGGCCTGCTTGCCGCGTCCACCCCGTTTCTGAGTGCGGTATTCGTCGAGTGGCTGCGCTTTCATGTAGCCGGTGTTGGACAAGGTGACCACCATGTCCTGCGGGGTGATGAGGTCTTCCAGGGAAATATCCGAGCCGTGGGCGATGATTTCGGAACGGCGTTTGTCGCCGAACGCGGCTTTGATCTCACCCAGTTCCGTGGCGATGATTTCGGTGACCCGCTCGGGCGTGTCGAGGATGTCCAGCAGGTCGGCAATACGCACCATCACTTCGCCATACTCGCCGACGATCTTGTCCTGCTCCAGGCCGGTCAGGCGTTGCAGGCGCAAGTCGAGAATCGCCTGGGCCTGCACCTCGGTGAGGAAGTAACCCTCATCATGCAGGCCGAATTCCGGCGCCAGGCTGAGCGGGCGGAAGGCTTCGGCGCCGACCTGCTCACCCGCCACCTTCGCCAGCATCTGTTCCACCACACCGGAACGCCAGGCCTTGGAAAGCAGCGCCGCCTTGGCTTCCGGTGGCGTCGCCGAGGATTTGATCAGGGCAATGATTTCGTCGACGTTGGCCAGGGCCACGGCGAGGCCTTCCAGGATGTGGCCGCGATCGCGCGCTTTCTTGAGCTCGAATTGGGTGCGCCGAGTGATGACTTCGCGGCGATGGCGCAGAAAGGCCTCGAGAATCTGCTTGAGGTTGAGCAGACGCGGCTGGCCGTCGAGGATGGCCACCATGTTCATGCCGAAGGTGTCCTGCATCTGCGTGTGCTTGTACAGGTTGTTCAGCACCACTTCCGGCACTTCGCCGCGCTTCAGTTCGACTACCATGCGCATGCCGGATTTATCCGATTCATCGCGAATTTCGCTGATGCCTTCCAGGCGCTTCTCGCGCACCAGCTCGCCGATCTTGATGCACAGGTGGGCCTTGTTCACTTGATACGGCAGCTCGTCGACGATGATCGCCTGGCGCCCGACGGATTTCTCGATTTCCTCGAAATGGCACTTGGCCCGCATCACCACCCGGCCGCGCCCGGTGCGGTAGCCCTCTTTCACCCCCAGCGTGCCGTAGATGATGCCGGCGGTGGGAAAGTCGGGAGCGGGAACGAGGTCGATCAGGTCGTCGATGGAAATCATCGGGTCGCGCAACACCGCCAGGCAGGCATCGACGATTTCATTGAGGTTATGCGGCGGGATATTGGTCGCCATCCCGACGGCGATGCCCGAGGAACCATTCACCAGCAGGTTGGGGAACTTGGCCGGCAAGATCAGCGGCTCATACTCGGAACCGTCGTAGTTAGGGCCGAAATCGACGGTTTCCTTGTCGATGTCGGCGAGCAACTCGTGGGCGATCTTGGCCATGCGGATTTCGGTGTAACGCATCGCCGCCGCGTTATCACCATCCACCGAACCGAAGTTGCCCTGGCCGTCCACCAGCGGGTAGCGCAGGGAAAAGGTCTGCGCCATGCGGACGATGGTGTCGTACACCGCCGTGTCGCCGTGCGGGTGGTATTTACCGATCACATCACCCACCACCCGTGCCGATTTCTTGTAAGCCTTGTTCCAGTCGTTGTTCAACTCATGCATCGCGAACAACACCCGGCGATGCACCGGCTTCAGGCCATCCCGCACATCCGGTAGCGCCCGGCCGACGATCACGCTCATGGCGTAATCGAGGTAGGAGCGGCGCATTTCCTCTTCCAGGCTGACGGGCAGGGTTTCTTTGGCGAACTGGTTTTCCATTGCGGGGGCGTCTCGACGGGTTGTTCTTTAATTTCTTTGAAAAACGTGATGTTTTTGCTGGAGAAAAGCCGCGCGATTCTAGCACGCCAAGCCCCTTGGCCGGGCGTTATCAGGCCTGGCTGGAGGGGGCCTCAGTCCAGCGGGACCATCCAACCCAACTCGCGGTGGATGGCCAGATGGCGGGGGGTCCAGGAATGCGGCGTTTTATAAACGAAGTGGTGGCGAACGATGTGGTAACTGGGGTCGAAGCCATAGAAATTGCGCTGTATCCGCCGGAGTTCCTCGGCCCGATAGGTGTCCAGCGGCTTGGCGGCTTCATCGGCGGCACGGCGTTGGCGTTTGGCTTCCAGGCGCTCACGGAAATCCACGGCGGCGGCCAGGACTTCGGCGCGTCGATGTGTTGCCTCCACGAAACTGGGTAGGCCATCACTAAAGGCCGCGTCAAGAAAACCCATGCGGGCCGCTTCCATCGCCCCCATGGGAAGGCGATTGCGCATGATCTCGGCGGCCCGTTCCGCGCCCACCCGGCGCGGCAGTAAATAGCTCCAATATTCAGAGCCATATAGATTGCCCATGTTCTTGTAGTGCGGGTTGAGGATCACCCCGCGCCGCGCCCAGACAAAATCGGCCGCCAGGGCCAGGAAGGCGCCACCGGCACCGGCATTGCCGGAGAGCGCGCTGACGGTGAGATGGCTATCCGTGGTGAGGATGGCCCGGCACAGGTCATCCATCGCATTGATATTGCGCCAGGACTCGTCGGGCGGGCTGTCCGCCGCCTCGATGCAGTTGAGGTCGAGGCCATTGCTGAAAAAATCCTCGCCGCCCAGTAACACGATGACCTTGGTGGGACGCTGTTGCGCGGCTTCATAGGCGGCGAGCAGGCGTTCGCAGGCGTCCGTACCCATCGCGCCGTTGTAAAAGTCGAAGTGGAGATAGCCGACCGCGCCCGCTTCCTCGTAGCGGACTTCCCGCACACTCGCATCCAGCTTCTCCAGCGCAGCCACCTCCGGAAATGCCTGTGCCAGCGGCAGCTTGATCACCAGCCTCTTGGTCTTGACGTGCCCGATCCACACCGCGTCATCGACCGTCGCCCGCACCACGCCTTCCCCCGCGCGGCCCAGCAGCGCGCCAGGCTCGCCGCGGGCGGCATAAGCCCGCGCATTGAATAGATGACAGTCCTGCCCGAACAGGCTGTCGCGCACACCTGGGAAACCGTCGCCGCTGTTGAATTTGGCCAGCACGCGGGCGCTACTGTCCCGCGACCAGTCAATAGCCCGGTCGACCTGCCGCATCAGGGGGCGCCATTGCCCGCGCGCCTGGGCCTGAGCCAGTAGCCTGGGCTGCCAGCTTTCGGCCAGATAGTCCGGCAGGCGTTCCAGCGCCGTGAGCACCGCGCGCAAAGTCGCCTCGGTAACCTCGTTGCGATACAAGCTGGACTTCTTCGCCACCCGCATGGGAAAGGTTTCCGCCGCCCAGATCGGCCCGGCATCCAGCTCCGATTCGGCTTGCAAGAGGGTGACGCCCCACTCCGATTCACCGTTCAGGATCGCCCAGTCCAGCGCCGACGGCCCCCGGTCGCCGGCAACGCCGGGATGCACGATCAAGCAGACATGCTCGCACCAGACCGACTCCGGAATCGCCCGGCGTAGATACGGTGCCAGGATGAGATGCGGGCGGAACAGCGCCACCGCCTCGATCGTGACGCTGTCGTTGATGTCGAACTCGATGGAAACCTGATGGCCCCGCGCCGTGAGTTCCACATACAGCCGCTGGGTCAGGCTGTTGAAGGCGTGGGTGAGAAAGAGGATGCGCATGAGTCGGCCGCATCACTCAGCAAATGCGCGGCAACTGTTCGCCCGAGAGCCAATCCACCATGCGGCGGCCGCCGAACTGGGTTTTCATCTGCACGAAGGCGTTGGCGTCTTCTACCACCTTGCCGATCATGGCGGCTTGCCGGCCCAGCGGGTGGGCGCGCATGGCGGCGAGGAGTTTTTCCGCGTCCTCGGCGGCGCAGAGGGCGATGAGTTTGCCTTCGTTGGCGATGTTGAGCGGGTCCAGGCCGAGCAGTTCGCAGGCAGCCGCGACCTCGGGTTGTACGGGAATCGCGGCCTCGATGAGATGGATGCCGACCCCGGACTGGTAGGCGATTTCGTTGAGGGTGGCGGCCAGGCCGCCGCGCGTCGGGTCGCGCATCACCCGAATGGCGGCCCTGGAGGCCAGCATGGCGGCGGTCAGGCCATTGAGCGAGGCGCTGTCGGAAAGGATGGGGGCGTCGAAGGAAAGGTGCTCCCGCTGGCTCATGATCGCCATGCCGTGGTCGCCCAGCGTGCCGGATACCAGCACGACGTCGCCGGGCCGCGCCAGGTCGCCGGAGAGGTGGAGACCGTCAGGCAGGAAACCGATGCCGGTGGTGGTGATGAAGACGCCGTCGCCCTTGCTCTGCTCCACCACCTTGGTATCCCCCGCTACCAGTTTTACCCCGGCTTCATTTGCCGCTTGCGCCATCGACTCGACGATGCGCGCCAGGTCGGCCAGGGGAAAGCCCTCTTCCAGGATGAAGCCGGCGGTGAGGTAGAGCGGCGTGGCGCCCATCACCGCGACATCGTTGACCGTGCCATGCACCGAGAGGCCGCCGATGTCGCCACCGGGGAAGAACAGGGGCGAGACCACATGGCTGTCGGTGGACACCACCAGGCGGCCGTTGCTTGCTGGCAGCCAGGTGCCATCGTTGCCCTGGGCCAGGTATTCATTGCCCAGATGTCGGGCGAACAGTTCGCTGATGAGCTGAACCATGGCGCGGCCACCGCCGCCGTGGCTCATGTCGACGTGGCCGTGTTTCAGGTCGAGAGGGCGGGCGTAGCCCTTTTTAACTTGGCCGATCATGAGCGTTTCTCGAGTAGTTTTCTGAATTCGGGAAGCAGGGCTGGCAATTTGTCGTGCACCACGCTCCAGACAATGTCGGGATCCACAGCAAAATAGCCGTGGATCAGCCGATTACGCATGCCAATCAGGTTTGCCCACGGGATGCCAGGCGCCTGGGTCTGAATGGCTTCGGGGATATGCCCGACCGCCTCACCGATGATTTCGATTTGCCGGACGATAGCTTTGCAGGCCATGCCGCCCGGTTGATAGCGCCCGCGCTCAAGGCCGTTGCCGAACTCACAGGCTCGCTGCGCTGCTTCGATCAATTCATCCAGATACAACAGTGGATCACGCAACATGGATGGCGTCTTTTTCCACGTAGGGACGAACCCGTTCCTTGAGCCCCTTTTCCGTCACCAAATCCACATTCACACCGAGCCGGGCCTCCAGGAAATGCAAAAGGGTGAAGTAACCGTCGAAAGTCGCCGGCCCCTCGAACTCCACCAGAACGTCCACATCGCTGTCCTCGCGGGCTTCGTCCCGAGCCGTCAAGCCGAACAGTCGCAAGCCCTTGGCGCCGAACTGCCGGACGATCTCCGGGCTGGCCTCAGCCAATAAACGCAAGGCTTCTTCTCTACGCATGTTCGCTCTCCACATCCTTGTAACGCCCGTAAGTGTAGTGCGCCGCGCAAGCGCCTTCCGACGACACCATGCACGAGCCCATCGGATTCTCGGGCGTGCACACCGTGCCGAACAGCTTGCAGTCGGTGGGCTGCTTCACGCCGCGCAGGATCGCCCCGCATTCGCAGGCCCGGTTGTCCGGCACTGGCCGGTATTCCAGTCCGAAACGCCGCTCCGCGTCGAATTCGCCATAGCGCTCGCGGATTTTCAGGGCGGAATACGGCACCTCGCCCAGGCCGCGCCATTCAAAGCTGCGCCTGAGTTCGAACACCTCGGACACCAGGTTCTGCGCTTTCTCGTTGCCTTCCGCCGTCACCGCGCGGGTGAACTCGTTTTCCACCACCGCCCTGCCCTCGTTCACCTGCCGCACCAGCATCAGGATGGCCTGCATCACGTCGAGCGGCTCGAAGCCGGCGATGACCACCGGCTTGCGGTATTCCTCGGCGAAGAACTCATAGGGGCGGCTGCCGATCACGGTGGAGACGTGAGCCGGGCCGATGAAGCCATCCAGAGGCACACTGCCCAGGTCGCGCACTTCCGGCGATTCCAGGATGTTCATGATCGCCGCCGGGGTGAGCACGTGGCAGCACAGCACGCTGAAGTTCTTCAGCCCTTCGGCCGCCGCCAGCTTGATCGCCACGGCGGTCGGTGGCGTGGTGGTCTCGAAGCCGATGGCGAAGAACACTACCTGTTTTTCCGGATGCTCGCGCGCGATCTTCAGCGCATCGGTGACCGCGTAGACCATGCGGATGTCGCCACCGCGTGCCTTCGCGCGCATCAGGGAACCCCCCCCAGAAGCTGGCACCCGCACGGTATCGGCGTAAGTGCAGAGAATCACCCCGTGTTCAAGCGCCAGCTTGACGCCCAGGTCGATGCGGCCGATCGGCAGCACGCACACCGGACAGCCGGGGCCGTGGATCATGCGCACACTGGCCGGCAGCAGATCCGGCACGCCGTAGCGGGAGATGGCATGGGTGTGGCCGCCGCAGAACTCCATGAAGTGGTAGCGGCGGTCGGCGCGCGCCTCGGCGGCGATGGCTTTCGCCAGCCCTTTGGCCACTTCGCCGTCGCGAAATTCGTCGACGTATTTCATGCGCCGATGGCCTGTTCCATCACCCCGGCTTCCGCCATCAGCGCCAGCGTTATCGAGGCCTCTTCCGGATCCAGTCGGGTCAGCGCGTAGCCGACGTGGACGATCACGTAATCGCCCACCGCAACGCCTTCCACCAGAGCCAGTGAAATATCTTTGCGCACGCCGCCAAGATCGACGATAGCCACGTCGTTGTCGTTGATTTCCACCACGCGGGCGGGGATGGCGAGACACATGATTTCTAACCTCGGGAGATTTGTTACCCCCGCAAGGGGGACGCCGAATTCGTAAGCGCTAAAGCGCTAACGACTTCGCAGGATTGCAACCCAGGCCTGCCCCAAGCTCAAGCCCCCATCGTTGGGCGGCGCCTGGCGGGCGGACAGGACAGTGTAGCCGCGCGCGGCCAACAGCCGGGTCAACTCGCGGGAAAGGAGGTAATTCAAGAAACAGCCGCCACCCAGCGCCACCGTGTTGAGACTTTCCGCGGCGGCGGCGCGTTCCAGCCATTCAGCCAGACCCTGGGCCAACGTGGCATGGAACAGCTTGGCGCCGAGGACGGCATCTTTTTCGTCCGCCAGTCTGGCCAGCAAGGGCAATAAATCCAGACTGCCGTCGTCATGAAGCACAAAGCCGCCGGCCAGAGGCTCCACCGCGCCGTACTGTTCCGCCAGCCCCTCCAGCAACATGGCCGCCTGGCCCTCGTAAGCCATGACCTCGCGAACGCCCAGCAACCCCGCCGCCGCGTCGAACCAGCGGCCCAGGCTGCTGGTGGTGTGTAGGGCGGGTTGCAACCCGCCAGTTTGACCGGCAAGCAAGCCGGCAAGACGCGCCGCGGCCGGCTGGCCAGGAAAGCGCCGGGCGATCTCGTCGCCACGTCCCAGCAGATGCAAAGCCGCCGCCGCCATCCGCCAGGGTTCCTTTGCCGCTTTGTCGCCGCCCGGCAAGGAGAGGGGCGAGAGATGGCCCAGGCGGGTGAAGTTCGCGCCCTCCACGCGCAGCAACTCGCCGCCCCAGGCATTGCCGTCACTGCCGAGGCCGACGCCATCCAGCGCCAGGCCGAGGAGGGGGCCGCTGACATCGCGTTCCGCCGCAATCGCTGCGATATGGGCATGGTGATGTTGCACGGCGATGGCCGGCACGGCCCAGCGTTCGGCCAGTTCCAGGGCATGGCGGCTGCTGAAGAAATCCGGATGCAGGTCGTGGGCCACGGCTTGCGGCTTGGTTTGCAGGATGTCGAGCAGATGCGCCGTCACCTCCATCAACATGGCGCAGGTCGCCGGGTTGTCGAGGCCACCGATGTGCTGGGAAACAAAGGCCTCGTCACCACGCGTGACACAGATCGTGTTTTTCAGGTAACCACCCAGGGCCAGGACGGAGGGGCCGGCGCTGGCCAAGCGAATGGCGCGGGGGGTGTAGCCGCGGGCGCGGCGGATGAACTGGAAGTTGGCGATTGGCGGTTGGCGGTTGCCAGAAACGTCGCTGTTTTTGCTACGGACTGCCGACTGCCGACCGCCAACTCGGACGACGGAGTCATCACACCGCGCCACGATGTCCCGGTCATGCAGCAACACCGCGTCGGCGATGCCGGCCAGACGTTCAACCGCCTCGTCGTTTCCCATCACCAACGGTTCGCCGCCGGGGTTGCCGCTGGTCATCACCAACAGCAGGGAGTGTGGCGCATCCACCCAGGTGGTACCGGCGGGCTGGCCGGCCGCTTCATGGAACAGCAGCCAGTGGATCGGCGTGTAAGGCAGCATCACCCCCAACCAGGCCAGGCCGGGGGCGACACCGGGCAAGGCGGCGTCGACGCCGGGCTTCTTGCGCAGCAGGACGATGGGCCGTTCCGGCGATTGCAGCAGGGCGGCTTCCTCCGCGCTGATCTCCACCCAATCCGCAATCGAAGCCAGGTTGGCAGCCATTACGGCGAAGGGCTTCTCCTCGCGGTTCTTGCGCTCGCGCAGGCGGCGTACCGCTTCGCCATTGCGGGCATCGCAGGCCAGGTGAAAGCCTCCGAGGCCCTTGATGGCGACAATCTGGCCGGATTGCAGGCGCTGGAGGGTGGCGGATGTAGCGCAGGCATCCTTGCCTGCGAGTGGAAAAGACGCAGGCAAGGATGCCTGCGCTACATCCGTGGCGGGTTCCAGCCACAACCGCGGCCCGCACACCGGGCACGCCGTCGGCTCGGCATGAAAACGCCGATTCGCCGGGTCGCGGTATTCCCGTTCGCAGTCCGGGCACAGCGGAAACGCCGCCATGCTGGTTTGCGCCCGGTCATAGGGCAGGCGTCGGGTCAGGGTGTAACGCGGGCCGCAGTGAGTGCAGTTGATGAAGGCGTAGCGCCAGCGCCGGTCGGCGGGGTCGAATAGCTCCGCCAGGCAATCGCGGCAGACGGCGGTGTCCGGGCCGATCAGGGTGGCGGCCTGGCCGGCGCCGCTCTCCACGATGCTGAATTCGCTGAATTCACCTGTGGCTGGCGTGTCGCTCCAGGCCAGATCGCGCACCTGGGCCAGTGGCGGCAGCACCTTCGGCAAACGCCGGGTGAAATCCGCAATGGCCGCCGCGTCGCCTTCCAGCCGCACTTCCACCCCGGCGGCATCGTTGCGCACCCAGCCGACGAGCTTCAGTTCCCGCGCCAGATGCCAGACAGCGGGACGGAAACCGACCCCCTGGACGATGCCGGTGACGCGCAGGCGACGTTGTGGCATCAAGCGTTATCGGCACGAAAAGCCGGCTGGAAGCCAGCGCCACACCATCTCACCCCTTCGCGGCCAGTTGTACTTCCAGTTCCGCGATCCGCTTCTTCAGCAGATTCACATTCTGTTGCCGCGCGGCGGTGGCGACATCGACGCCCTCGGTGAGCCAGGCGAGCCAGCGTTCCATGCCTTCGCCGGTGGTGGCGGAGACCTTGAGCACTTCCAGTTTCGGATTGATGCGGTGGGCGTATTCCACGCACTGGTCCACATCGAAAGCCAGGTACGGCAGCAGATCGATCTTGTTCAGCAACATCAGGTCAGCGGCGTGGAACATGTCCGGGTATTTCAGCGGTTTATCCTCGCCTTCGGTCACCGAAAGAATCACCACCTTGTGCGCTTCGCCGAGGTCGAAGGCGGACGGGCAGACCAGATTGCCGACATTCTCGATCATCAGCAGGCCGTCATCGACCAGGTTCAAGTGTTCCAGCGCATGTCCGACCATGTGGGCATCGAGATGGCAACCTTTTCCGGTGTTCACCTGCACCGCCGCGGCACCGCTGGCGCGAATGCGGTCGGCGTCCATGCTGGTCTGCTGATCGCCCTCCACCACGGCGACCGGCAGCTTGTCCTTGAGCAAGGCGATGGTTTTGACCAGCAGCGTGGTCTTGCCGGATCCGGGGCTGGACACCAGGTTGACCGCGAACAGGCCGTGCTCGGCGAAATAGCGGCGGTTGTCGGCGGCATAGGTGTTGTTCTTGCCCAGGATGTCCTGTTCGATCCGCACCATGCGCTCCTGGCTGAGGCCAGGCGCGTGGGCGTGGGCGGGGCCGAGGCCATAGTGAAGGCCGCCCAGGTACTCGTGGTAATGCGGCTCACCGTGTGGATGTTCATGGGAGTGCGTGTGATCATGCCCTTCGATTTCGCTCTGGCCGCAACCGCAAACGTTACACATAGTCGTCACTCCGTCTATTCAACCAGCAGGTCTTTGACCCGCATTTCCGTTCCACCGGTGGCCTGCACCTGATAGCTGCCACATTTCGGGCAGGCATCATAGAGCGCCATCACCGGCACCGTTTCGCCGCAATCCAGACAAAAGCCCTGGCCGGGCAAGCGTTCCAGTTCAACCCGGGCGCCCGCCGCGACACTGCCCCGGAATACCACATCGAGACAGAAAGTCAGCGCCTCCGGTTCCACGCCGGCGAGGGCGCCGATCTCCAGGCGTACCTCGCTCACCCGTTTAAAACCCTGCTTGGCGGCAGCCTCTTCAACGATCTGGAGGATGCTTTCCGCCAAGGACATTTCATGCATTGTTCACCTCGATTGCAAAAGCCACACAGGGGTCCAGAGACTGGGCAACCAGCCGGGCGTGGGCGGCCAGATCGCCCCCCGGCTCCAGGCCAGATAGCGCCTGAAAAAGCGGGCCGGCGGGATGGAAATTCCATTCGGTGGGGGCGACGATGCGGTACTGAGCGACCTTGCCTTCCCGCAACTGCACCCCGTGGAGAAGCAAACCGCGCGAGGTCTCGACCCCGGCGAGGCCGGCATTCTCGCCCAGGTGCCAGGCGCGAACCAGCGCCGGGCCCGCATCTGGCAAACACGCGGCAAGGCGCGCCGGTAGCGCCGCCAGTTCCAGCAAGCGCGCCAATAGACGAGCGCCGGCGCCGCGCCCGCGTTGCGCGATCCAGGCGGTTAGCAGAGGGTGCTCAAACAAACGGGCAATGGCGCCGGTCTCGGCGGGCGCGTCGTGCCACAGGGGCTGCGCGCAAAACACCGGGTCGGCAAGGGCGCGCCGCGCCAGATCGGTGACTTCCTGGTCGCTAAGCCGGCCCAGTGGCGGCAACAGGCGGGCCTGGCTGATCCCCCTATCGGCGCCCTCCCCCAGCGTGGCGAACAGGCGCGCGGTCGGGGTACCCGCCGCGCGCCGCCAGGCATCGAAGCCGGCCAGATCGCGCGCCAGCCAGGTCGCGGCCGGCTCGCCCAGCAAGGGGGTCCGCAACAGGGCATCGAGCGTCTCGGCGAAACGCGGCGGGTCGGCGGCGGCACCCGCAAGGGGCACGCCGGATTCGTAAGCACTAAAGCGCAACGACTCCGCTGACTGGCGCAGCCTCAGCAGGCTGGGCATGTCGGGCGAGATGCCCAGCTCGGCACCCGATTGTTCAGGCCAGTCGAGCAACAGGCGCCAGGCATGTTCCTGGGCCAGTTCCAGCAGCACGGCGGTCTCGCGATCCCGGCTGGTTGCCGGGTCGGGCAGGCGCCCCTGGGCCGCCTCGCAGGCGGCCTCGACGGCCACCCGTTGCGCCTTGCCGCACAAGCTGAAAACCAGGCCGGCCAGATGGGCGGCTTCCTCGGGCGTGCGCCCGGCCAACAATCTCTGCGCCAACTGCGGCCGCGTGGAATGAATGGATACCGTGGCTGGCGCGTCAGCATGCCGGGTGAGGCGGATGTCGAGTCGGCCTTCGAGGTTCATGGCGCCGCGTTTACCCAACCCCACACAGGGAACTACTTGACCAGGGTGACCGGCACCCGCACCAGGTGCAGCACCTTGGTGGCGATGGAACCGAGCAGCAGGCCTTCCAACGAGCCCATGCCACGGGTGCCCATGACGATCTGATCGCAGCCGCAGGACACGGCGAACTCGGCGATGGTTTCCGCCACCTCCCCCACGGCGTAGTGCACCTGATAGCTGATCCCGGCCGCGTCGAGGAGGCCGCGACCGGCCTGGGTGGCTGCCTCCCCCAGCGATTTCTGCATGGCGGCAATTTCCTGTTCACGCAGGAAGTGCTTCACTTCCCAGGCGCTAACCACAGGCTGCACATGGAGCAGGTTGGCCTGCACGGCGCCAACCACCTTGGCCAGTTCGACGACGTGGCGCACCGCGCGCTCGGAACAGGCGGAACCATCGACCGGAATCAGGACTTTGTACATGGCACGAACCTCTTGAGTGGGTAGGGCGCGGGGCGCTGAACCAATGCCCTTGCTGCGATAATCCCACACCACTATCCGGTTACGGAATTTTTCATGCCTACCTCTGCCCGTCTCGCCACCTGTACGCTGGTGGCCCTGTTTTTCCCTTCCCTCGCGCTGGCCGCCGAAGGTCCCGCCGTGTTGGGCATTCCGGTCGATTTCATCCTGTTCGCGCTGACCTTGCTCGGGGTCGCACTATTTCACCATCACACGCTGGCGGTGGCGCTTACCGGCCTGGCTACCATCACGCTCTACAAACTCGGTTTCACCGGCATTCATGGCGTTGCTGGTCTGCCCGGCCTGGGCCAGCACCTGCTGCACGAATGGGTGACGCTGGCCAACCTGCTCGGCCTGTTGCTCGGTTTCGCCATCCTGGCGCGACATTTTGAGGACAGCCGCATTCCCGAAGTGCTGCCGCGTTATCTGCCGGACGACTGGAAGGGCGGCTTCGTGCTGCTGGCGATGGTGTTTGTGATTTCCTCCTTCCTCGACAACATCGCGGCGGCGCTGATCGGCGGCACCGTGGCGGCGGGGGTGTTCCATCGCCGCGTCCACATTGGCTACCTGGCGGCCATCGTCGCCGCCTCCAATGCCGGCGGTTCCGGGTCGGTGGTGGGCGATACCACCACGACCATGATGTGGATCGATGGCGTCGCCCCATTCGACGTGATCCATGCCTACACCGCAGCCATTCCCGCGCTAATGATCTTCGGCGTCATCGCCGCCAGACAGCAGCAGGCTTACGCACCCATCCAGAAAAACGCCGGGGCGCGGGCCACGATCGACTGGGCCTATGTGCTGATCGTGGCGCTGATACTGCTGGGGGCGATGGTCACCAACATCGTGGTCAACACGCATTACCCGGAACTGACGGATGCTTTCCCCTTCCTCGGCGTGGCGGTGTGGCTGGTGGTGCTGGCGATGGCGCCGTTACGCAAACCGGAATGGCGCCTGTTGCCGGACGCCGTCAAAGGCAGCGTGTTCCTGCTTTCATTGGTGTTGTGCGCCTCCATGATGCCGGTCGAGAAGCTACCGCTGGCTTCGTGGCAAACCGCGTTCGGCCTCGGCTTCGTTTCCGCCGTGTTCGACAACATCCCGCTGACCGCCCTGTCGCTCACCCAGGGCGGCTACGACTGGGGCGTGCTGGCCTATGCCGTGGGTTTCGGCGGCTCGATGGTGTGGTTCGGCTCCTCGGCCGGCGTGGCGCTCACCAACCTGTTTCCGGAAGCCCGCTCAGTGGGCGCCTGGCTCAAGGGCGGCTGGCATGTGGCGCTGGCCTACGTGATCGGCTTCATGATCATGCTGGCGCTGGTGGGCTGGCATCCGCATGCGCCACACAAGGAGGCGTCCCCTGTAGCGCCGGTTTCATATTTCGGGGTTACCGAAGGGTATAAGCAGCGACTTGGCAGCCGTTTTTTGGCTGCTTAGTCGTTCGCTTAGGGGCTTCATCAGGCCTCGCAGCCATGAAAGTTGGCGCCCCCTTCGGGGAAGTTGACGCCACGCCAAACCCGATCCGCGTTACTTCCCCCCCAGCAGCGTGCGCAGATAAGCCTGGGCGTCAAAGCCGCGGCCGCGCCGGGCGCGGCGTTTGTAGGAACCGTCCGGCTGCATTTCCCAGGCACGCAAGTTGTCTTTCAGGTAGGGCTTGAGGCCTTCGTTGATGACCCGCTTCTTCAACTTCGGGTCGAGCAGCGGGAAAGCGGTTTCGATGCGGCGGAAGAAGTTGCGGTCCATCCAGTCGGCGCTGGCCAGCCAGACGTCTTCCTGGCCGCCGTTCCAGAAATAGAAGATGCGATGGTGTTCCAGGAAGCGGCCGATGATGGAGCGCACCCGAATGTTGTCCGACAGGCCGGGAATACCCGGCTTCAAGGCACACACCCCGCGCACGATCAGATCCACCTGCACGCCGGCTTGAGCCGCTTCATAGAGCGCATGGATGACGCGGGCTTCCAGCAGCGAATTCATCTTGGCGACGATGATCGCCTGCTCCCCGGCCTTTGCGCGTTCGGTCTCGTTGCGAATGGCCTGCATCATGCGTGGGTGCAGGGTGAACGGCGATTGCAGCAAGTGTTTGTGCTCATGCGCGCGGCCGAGGCCGGTGAGCTGGGTGAAGACGTCGTTGACGTCCTGGCATAGCTCGGGATTGCAGGTCATCAGGCCGAAATCGGTATACATGCGGGCGGTACGCGGGTGGTAGTTGCCGGTGCCAAGGTGGGCGTAGCGCCGCAATTTGCCATTTTCCCGACGCACCACCAGGGCCAGCTTGGCATGGGTCTTGTAACCGACCACGCCGTAAACCACATGGGCGCCGGCCGCTTCCAGTTGTTCCGCCCAGTTGATGTTGGCCTCCTCGTCGAAGCGCGCCATCAATTCCACCACGGCGGTGACTTCCTTGCCACGCTGGGCGGCGGCGATCAAATGGCGCATCAGATCAGAATCGGTGCCGGTGCGGTAGACGGTCTGGCGGATCGCCACCACATCGGGGTCTTCCGCCGCCTCGCGGATGAAGTCGATCACCGGCTGAAACGATTGATAGGGGTGATGCAGCAGGATATCGCCGGCGGCGATGGCCTGGAAAATGCTCGGGTATTCGGCGAACCGCGCCGGCATACCGGGCGTAAAGGGCGGGAATTTCAGGTCCGGACGGTCCACCTTGTCCGGCACCCCCATCATCCGCACCAGGTTGACCGGGCCGCGTACCTGATAAAGGTCATCGTTGCCAAGCCCGAACTGCTTCAACAGAAACTGGCCCATTTCTTCGGAACAGTTGTCCGCCACTTCCAGGCGCACGGCATCGCCATAGTGACGGTGCGGCAGCTCGCCCTGAAGTTGTTCACGCAGGTTCTTGTTCTCTTCGTCATCCAGGAACAGATCGGAATTGCGGGTAACCCGAAACTGGTAGCAGCCGCGCACCTCCATGCCGGCGAACAACTCATCGACATGGGCATGAAGGATGGAGGAGAGAAAGACAAAGCCGTTTTCGTGGCCGGCGATCGTGTCGGGCAGCATGATTACCCGCGGCAGCGAGCGCGGCGCCTGCACCACGGCGCGGTCGGAATTGCGCCCGAAGGCATCCTTGCCCGATAGCTCCACGGCGAAGTTGAGGCTCTTGTTCAGGACATTAGGGAAGGGGTGCGCCGGGTCCAGGCCGATGGGGGTCAGCACCGGCATCAGTTCGTTGAAAAAAAACTCGCGAATCCAAGCCGCCTGCTCGTCGTTCCAGTGGGTGCGGCGCAGGAAGCGGATGTCCTCCCCCGCCAAAGAAGGAATCACCTCGTTGTTGAAAAGATCGTACACGCGCGTCATCAACGCATGCGAAACCCGCGCCACTTCCTTGAACACACGGCGGGCGGTCAGGCCATCCGGCCCGGTCAGGTGCGGGTTGAGGTGGATCTGCTCTTTCAGCCCGGCCACTCGAATCTCGAAGAATTCATCCATATTGCTGGAAAAGATGCACAAAAAACGCAGGCGTTCCAACAACGGCGTGGCGGGGTCTTCGGCCTGCGCGAGCACGCGCCGGTTGAACTCCAGGATGCCCAGTTCGCGGTTAATCAGGAGGTCGGGGGAAAGTTGGTTCATAGGGCGTCTGTAACATGAAAAAACGCGGGCGATGCTACCCTCAAGCCGAGATGCCATCTATCGCGCCCAGCCCCATGGAAATCGAACTCAAGCTCGCGCTCGACCCCGCCTACGCCGCCCGCTTCCGGCGCCACCCCCTGCTGGCCGGGGCCAAGGTGGCGCGACAAACGCTGCACAGTCTCTACTTCGACACCCCCGACTTCGCCCTCACCCGCCGCCTGATCGCCATGCGTTTGCGCCGCGTCGGCTATCACTGGGTGCAGACGCTGAAAGCCGCCGCGCCCTCGGTGGGCGCCCTGAGTTCGCGCCCGGAATGGGAAGCGCGGGTGATGGACAACACGCCGGACCTGGCCGTCCTGCCGCCAGAAGCGCGGGCACTGCTCGCGGGCATCGACCTCGGCGGCCTGGCGCCGGTATTCGTCACCGATGTGAAGCGCGCCACCTGGCGGGTGGTCGTGGGCGAGACGGCGATGGAAATCGCCCTCGACCAGGGCGAGATCCTGGCGGACGCGGCGAATTTGGCAAACCCGGCCGTCAGCCCGGTTTCCGAAATTGAGCTCGAACTGAAATCCGGTCCCCCGAATGGCTTGTTTGACGCCGCCTTGAGCCTGCTCGACCGGGTGCCACTACGCATCGACTCGCGCAGCAAAGCGGCCATCGGCTTCCGCCTCGCCGGCGCGGTAAAAATGGCGCCGGCCAAGGCCATCTGGCCGAAGTTGGACCCCGCGCAAGGCGCCGGCTCAGCCTGGACTAGCCTGATCGAAGCGGCCCTGGCGCAGATGGTCGACAACCTGCCCGGCTTTCTCGAACAGCCGGAAGAACTCGAATATCTGCATCAACTCCGGGTCGCCCTGCGCCGCCTGACGAGCCTGGCGCGCCTGCTGGCACCGCTTTCACAACCCGACCCGGCCTGGCTAGCCCCCTTGCGTAAGCACATGGCGGCGCTGAACCCGGCACGAGATTGGGATGTGTTCCTGCGGGAAACCCTGCCGCGCCTGGAACTGCCACTTGGGGTATCCGATAAAGCCGCCTTGCTCGCGCGGGCCGAAGCCATGGCGGCGGATGCGCGCCAGGCCGCGCAAGCCGCGCTGGCCGCGCCGGAATTCACCCGTGCCGTGCTGCAACTGGGGCAAGCGCTGTTGACACCGCCCGCCAGCGAGATGAGTGCTGGCAAATGGGCCACCCAGGTGCTCGAACAGCGCTGGAAAGGCGTCAAGCGGCGTGGCGCGGCACTGGCGGGTGGCGATGCCATGGCGCGCCATCGTCTACGTATCGCCGTGAAGAAACTGCGCTATGCCTGCGATGCCGTGGCGGGCCTGTATGGCAAACGCGGCGACAAATCCCTCGCCAGAGTGGCGGCGTTGCAGGAAAACCTGGGGGCAATCAACGATCTCGTGGTGGCCGATCGGCTCATGCGTGCGCTCGCCCAAACCCACCCGGAATGCGCCTTCAGCGCCGGCCGCGTGGTCGGCCTGTTGAGTATTGAAGCCAGGCCCTGCTCGAACCGGCGGATAGCACGCGCACTGGCCGCGATCAAACCGTTCTGGTGAATTCTGGTGAAAACCGTAGAGAGTAATGCGACGTTTTGCGTAGCGGTTCATCCCCGCGAGCGAGGGAAACGGCGTGGGAGACGCGGGTGCCCGGTTCCAGCATCAGGAACAGAGGGAAGGAATCCGTTGGACTCGGTTCAAACTCCCATGACTTGTACCACTGACGCGCTGCCTCACCCTTGGCGTGAACCACCAAAGCACCGACACCGGCGATATCGGCTGCCTGCACTGTGCGCAGCAAAGCATCCTTGAGCAGACCTTGCTCCAGCCCCATAAGTTGAGGTGCTTGGCTGAGTACGGTCACCGCCCGTGATGGTCTTTGCTGTCTATTTGGTCACGTAGCGTGATGTTGCCGGAGACCGGGCCTTCCATACGCGCTTTGAATCGCCCATGTTCATCCAGCAGTACCAGCGATTTACCTTCGTCGGCCAGGCGGTGCATGAGGGCGGGCGAGACCATGACGTTGCCGAAAGTGACCAGGCCGGCAAGGTGATGCAGCGGCACTTGCAGGCGCTTTTCGCGATCCACATCAATGCGCACGGTGGCATTTTCCAGATGCGCGTAGGCCTGGGGCGTCATGACGTAGAGGGTGTTTTGCAGGGTGTGCATGGCTATACTGTGCCTACGATTGTGTACAGGAGCGTGTCATGGACTTTGTCACCGTGCGTGAATTGCGGGCCGAATCGGCCAAGGTTTGGGCCAAGATCGAGGCGGGTGAGGAAGTCGTGATTACCCGCAATGGCAAGCCGTTTGCCTTGTTGTTGAATACCAAACCGGAGGAGTTGGAGAGTACTTTGCGGGCAGTTCGAGGCCAGCGTTTCGAAGCCACCCTGCGCAAGATGCAGGAACACGCCGAACGGCAAGGCCTGAACAGCATGACTATGGAAGAGATCGACGCCGAAATCGCTCTGGCGCGTAAGGAAAGGCGTGAGCGGAATGCTGGCAGTCATTGATACCAATGTCCTGGTTTCGGCCTCCATCAATCGGGAAGGCATAGCCGGCCAGTTGGTCGCGAAGATTCGCACCCTGGAACTGACGCCTGTGGTGAGCGCAGCCATCCGGGACGAATACGCGGAGGTGCTGCATAGGCCACGTTTCAACTTTCCACAGAATTGGGTGGATGACCTGCTCGCAGACATGCAATCCCTGGCGTTGCATGTTCGCCCCGCGAGCATCGCCACCGCCCACCTGCCCGACCCCGACGACGCCCCGTTCATCGCCACCGCCATAGCGGCAGCCTGCCCTATCGTCACCGGCAACGCACGCCATTTTCCCGCCGATTGCGGCGTGGAAATCTTGAGTCCGGCACAATTTCTCTCTCATCTCATCGGCTGACCTCCACGTCGTCCGCCACATAAAGCCCAGCGGCCAACAGCGCCTGCCGGGCCTTTTCACCCATCGCCTCCGGCTGGCATAGCTCCTTCAACCCAGGAGCCTGCCGGACTTTGGAATCACCGGCTGCAAACCGACCGCGCCGGCCCATTTTTCGCTATCGGTGGCCAAAGTCCGACAGGCTCCTGGCCAGGCGGTTATGTCTCCCAGTTTGGCGTGTTTCCGCATAGCCGAACCGGTTTAACCGCTTGATCAATTCCGCGCGCCGGAAAGATCGCGCGGAACCCTCATGCCGCCAGCACCCTTGGATGGTTGAAATCGCTTCTATGGCGATGTTGTCAATTTGTAGACAATTCAGGCCAGCAACCTGGCTGCCGGCGAGTCGCTACCGCGTAGCTTCCACGCACTCCCTGATCAGTTCCGGGCCGCGATAGATGAGGCCGGTGTAGATCTGGAGCAGGTCGGCGCCGACGGCTAGTTTTTCGCGGGCGTCGGCACCGCTGAGGATGCCGCCGGCGCCAATGATCGGCAGTTCGCCGGCCAGGGCGGTGTGGAAGGCCTGAATGACTCGGGTGGATTGCTCCCGCAGCGGGGCGCCGGAGAGGCCGCCGCTTTCCTGTCCATGCGCCAGGTGCTCGACGCCGGTGCGGGCCAGGGTGGTGTTGGTGGCGATCAGGGCGTCGATATGGTGCTTGCGGAACAGGGCGGCCATTTCGGCGATCTGCGGGGTTTCCAGATCGGGGGCGATTTTTACGGCGACCGGCATGGCCTTGCCATGCACGTCGGCCAGGCGCTTCTGTTCCGCCTTGATGGCGCTGAGCAGGGCATCCAGTTCGTTGCCGCCTTGCAGGGCGCGCAGGTTTCGGGTGTTGGGTGAGGAGATGTTGATCGTGACGAAGCTGACTTTGCCGTAGAGCTTGTTCAGCAGGATCAGATAATCGTCGGCGGCGCGTTCAATCGGGGTGTCGAAGTTCTTGCCCAGGTTGACCCCGAGGATGCCCCGGTAGCGGCGGGACTCCAGGTTGCGCAGCAGGTGCTCCACACCCAGGTTGTTGAATCCCATGCGGTTGATGATGGCCTGGGCCTGTGGCAGGCGGAACAGACGCGGCTTCGGGTTGCCCGGTTGCGGCCGCGGCGTGACCGCGCCCACTTCGAGAAAGCCAAAGCCGAGCGCTGCCAGCGCGTCGATGGCTTCGCCGTTCTTGTCGAGGCCGGCGGCCAGTCCCACCGGATTCGGGAAGTCCAGGCCCATGACTCGGCGTGGTGCATCCGGCACGCGTGGCAGGAACGGTTTGAGCAGACCAAACGCATGCAGATTGCGCAGGCCGGAGAGGGTGAGGTAATGAGCGGTTTCCGGGCCGAGCCGGAACAGCAGGGGACGCAGCAGGGGGTAGAGGTTCACGGCTCAAGAACCAAGGGGCATGAAATGGGCGCGAGTATACGAGCAAGGTGAGGCCTCCCTCGTGCCCCTGGTCCCTACCTTCGGTAACCCCGGAGGATGAAACCAGGCGCCCTTGTAGCGCCGGCTTTATGGCCTGAATGGCCGGTATCCTTTAGGGCCAGCCGGCTTCGTTCTTCTGATCTGGCCCACGAAGCCGGCGAGGGCGCCGGCGCTACAGGACGCGAGTTTGTTTCACGTTAAAGATTCATCTCGCAGCGCAACCCCAGCCACCAGGAGCGATTCTGGCCGGGGTCGTTGCCGTGGACGATCAGATATTGGGCAAAGGGTTGTAGCGTCAGCCAGCCGTTGACCGCGCCCCGGTAGGCGGCTTCCAGCGCCTGCTCTCGGCGCACCGGGTTGCCGCTGGCGGCGCGCCATTTCGCGCCGTTGTTTTCCTGGGAAATGGTGAGGCCGAATTGGTCTTCAGGCCGGCCGGGGATGAGGCCGCTCCAGACCAGGCCGGTGCTCCAGGCTGAGTCGAACTGGAGGGTGTCGCCCTCGTTGCGGCCCCAGCGCAGAAAGCCCCAGGTTTCGCCGTGCTCACCCTTGGCAAGCGGGCGTTCGCCGATCAGGTAGTAGCCCTGGCTGCGGCGTTGAATATTCGCGTCGAGCAGGTCGGGAAAGCGGGCGCTATAGCGCCACAGCCCGAGTGCCAGTTTGCCCACGCGGTTTTCCGCATCTTCCGGCAGCCAGGCCGCTTCCATGATCTGCAGGGCGCCGTCACCGCTGTTGAACTGAATATGGGTGCCTTTGGGGTTGCCAGGGTCGCCCGGCACGCCGTCCAGCACGGCCGCCCGCAGCGACCATTGCGGGGCGGGGTGCCAATCCACGCGCAGGGCCAGGGATGTGGTGGGAAAAATCGATGGACCGTTCTTGCCGGTGCCGGCCAGTTCCGCGCCGATGCCATAGGTGGGGTGGATGAACAGGGTGCTGGAATCGGTGACATAGAACTCGGAGTTGAGGTCGTAGAGGCCGGCCTTGAGGCTCAGGCTGTCACTCATGTCGTGTTCCAGCCAGGCCTGATACAGCTTGAAGGTATCGGCCCCCTCCGGCACTTCAATGTTGTCCAGACCATGCGGCAGGCGGTCATTTTGTAACGCCGGCTTGCCACCGTGGTTGCCCAGGAAATAGATCAACCCGTGGGTGCTTTCATGGCCGAACAGGCGCGCGCCATCCAGATTGAACTTGATGTCCAGGTTATCGAGCGCATAGAGATGGCCCTGGTTGCCGCCGCGGGTGAGTTTGCCCACCAGGTCCAGTTTGTAGACGATTTCCAGGTCCACCCCACGCTGATAAAGGCTTTCGCGCCCGGCCTCGCCGAGCAGGCGGTCGGCGTAGTCCGGTCCTGGCCGCGGCGTTTCGGCAAAGGCTGGCAGGGCGATGAGCGCGGTTAGCAACAGGGCGATACGGGTTGGAGAAATGGCGCTTCCTTTCAAGCTTCAAATCAAATGGCGGGTTCCCGGCTCAGGCCGGCCCGTTCCAGACTTCCACCCGATTGCGGCCTTGTTCCTTGGCGCGGATCAGCGCCATATCGGCGCTGGCGATACTTTCTTCCACCGGCAGGCGTGGACTCATCTCGGCGACGCCGAAGGAGGCGGTGACGAAGTGAGTTTCTCCATTGCGCAGGCGTATGGGCAGGCGTTCCAGACCGGCACGGATACGCCCCACCACCACGGCCGCTTCTTTCACCGGCGTGCCGGGCAGGCAGATGAGGAACTCCTCGCCGCCGTAGCGATAGATCGAGTCGTACTTGCGCAGCACCCCGGTGATGAACTTCATCCCCTGGGACAGTACCGCATCGCCCGCCGGGTGGCCGAGTTCGTCGTTGACCCGCTTGAACCAGTCGAAGTCGAGCAGGCACAGGCAGCACGCGGTCTGAAGACGCAGGGCGCGTTCGCGCTCCTCGCGCAGGCGCAGCATCATGCCGCGCCGAGTGGCGCAACCGGTCAGGCTGTCGGTGGTGAGCAGTTCGCCGATGACCTCGAGCTGCAAGCGGCGCAAAGTGGTGTTGAGGCGCAGCGCCAGGTCGATGCACTGGTCATAGAGTTCCGCCGCCGGGCGGCGCTGGTCAACGATGCTCAGCAGCGCCAGACGGGCGCTGGCATGCATGGCCTGCTGGGTGATGCCGAGATTCTGGAAATCCGGCGTGTTTTCCAGCACATAGGGTTCCTCGCTGTAATACCACTGGCCGAACGGAGAGCGCAGATACGCATCGGTTTCCAGATCGACGTGATTGACCGGCCCACCGCACACCAGCGTGCGGTTGATCTGCTTGAACCAGGCCAGATGCGCGGCAATGATGACTTCCAGTTCTTCGGTAATGCGCTGTATTTCTTCGCGTTCCAGGGGGAGGGACATGGTGGCCGGCAGGGTTGTTGTTGCCCGCACTATCGGCTGCGCGGGGGAAGTCTTTAACGTGAAACAACTGCGATGCCGTAGGAGCGGACCGTGTGATGAAGCCCCTACCCTTCATACGGCACTGGCGTCCGCCGGAAGAAAGCGAAAGACCCCAAGCGCTTAAGGTTGTTTTAAGATAAGTGGCTAGAATCGGCGCCGTTCCCACTCCACAAAGGAAGCGATCATGAACCGAATCTCCCTGCTCCTCGCCGCCACCGCTGTTCTCACCATCGTCTCTCATTCCGTATTGGCTGCACAGACCGGCGTCAGCGGCGCCTTGCTCGACACCTACCACGCCGCAGCCATGAAGGAAGAACCTGGTTTCCGCGACTTTTCCGCGCGGCGCGGCGAGCAATTCTTCCACGCCAAGCACGGCGACACGAGTTGCGCATCCTGCCACACCGACAATCCCAAAGCCGGCGGCAAACATGCCAAGACCGGCAAGGCCATCGAGCCCTTGGCGCCGGTCGCCAATGCCAAGCGCCTGAGCGATGCGGCCAAGGTGGAAAAGTGGTTCAAGCGCAACTGCAACGATGTCCTGCAACGCGCCTGCACCGCCCGCGAAAAAGGCGATTTCGTCGCCTGGCTGGTTTCTGTCAAATAAGCGGCAAATAAGGAGTCATAAACCATGAAAACGCTGTTCAGCCTGATTCTCAGCCTTGCTCTCGGCAGCACTGCGGCCCTGGCCGAGTCCGATAACAAGTACGGCGGTGAGAATCGCGGCAAACCGGTGCTTCCCAGCCAGTCGAATAACTTATGGAAACAAGAATGCGGTTCCTGCCACATGGCCTTCGCGCCTGGCCTGCTGCCCGCCGCATCCTGGCGCAAGGTAATGAGCGGCCTGGACAAGCACTTCGGCGCGGACGCCTCGCTTACCCCGGAGGAAAATCGTGAGATCACCGCGTTTCTGGTGAGCAACGCCTCCAACCGCTGGCGCGCCCCCACCGCCCCCTTGCGGATCACCGAGACGGCCTGGTTCCAGCACAAACACCGCGAACTCGCCCCCGCCATCTGGAAACGCGCCACGGTCAAGGGCCCGGCCAACTGCGCCGCCTGCCACCCCGGCGCCGACCAGGGCGACTTCAATGAACACCGCGTGCGCATCCCGCGTTGAGCGATGTACCCGCCTGTTCCTACCGCCCGAGAAGGTACCGGCATAGGCGGCTCCGGTTAGCTCGTGTAGCGCCGGCCGTGTTTCGACCATTCAACCTGCTGATCCGAAAGAAATCGTATGAAAACCATCCTGGTCTGGGATCTCCCCCTGCGACTGTTCCACTGGCTGTTCGCCTTCAGCTTCGCCGCTGCCTGGCTGACCGCCGAATCCGATGAGTGGCTGTCGCTGCACACCTTCTTCGGCTATCTCATGCTCGGCCTGATCGGCTTTCGCCTGGTCTGGGGATTGGTTGGCAGCCGCTACGCGCGTTTTTCCTCTTTTCTTTATGGCCCCCGCGCCGGGCTGGATTACCTGCGCGCAAGCCTCACGGGCCATGCCGCGCGCCATCTTGGCCACAACCCCGCGGGTAGCCAGGCGGTGTTTCTTCTCCTCGGGCTGGGCCTGCTGGCGGGCTTCTCCGGCCTATTTGTGCAGGGCGGCGAAGAGCAGCATGGCGCGACGGCGGGCGCGTTCGGCTACGTGGTCGGCAACCTGATCAAGGAAGGCCATGGGTTCCTCGCCAACCTGATGCTTCTGGTGGTGTTCGCCCACCTGGCCGGCGTGGCGTTGGAAAGTTGGTTACACAAGGAAAACCTGGCCCGCAGCATGGTCACCGGCCTGAAGGCGGCCGAGCCGGGCACCCCCGCCGCCCGACCCAACCGGCTAATCGGCCTGCTGCTTCTGGCGGCCGTCACGGCCTTCGGCGCCGGCTGGTTTTTCTATGCCTGGCATGAGCCGGTGGAAAGGATGGGAGGCCATGACGACGCCGCCCGCGAGGCGCCGCAGATCGCCTTCGTCGGCAAGACCCTTCCCGAGAGCGCGCTCTGGCAGGAGGAATGTGGTAGCTGCCACCTGGCCTTCCATCCCAGTTTGCTGCCGGCGCGCTCCTGGCAAAGCCTGCTCGCCGGGCAGGATCGCCATTTCCGCGACGACCTCGGCCTGGATGCCGCCACCGTCGCCAAACTGCTCGCCTTCGCCGTGCCCAACGCCGCCGAACAACACGCCAGCGAAGCCGCCTGGAAGATCAACCGCTCGGTACCCGCGGACGCCACGCCGCTGCGTATCACGGAAACACCCTACTGGGTCAAGAAGCATCGCGAGATCGCCGCCGCCGATTGGAAAAATCCCAAGGTGAAGAGCAAAGCCAACTGCGCCGCCTGCCACCAGGATGCCGAAGCCGGCACCTACGAGGACGCGGCGATGCGGATACCGAAATGATTGAAAAAACGCCGGCTGGAAGCCGGCGCTACAAGTCCCCCTCGTAGCGCCGGCTTCCAGCCGGCGATTTTTTGTTGAGGGGATGCCCCGCCCGGCTTTAAGGCCCGATTAATCTTCGCCTCGCACACTGCGCCACATCGTTTACCCCTGTGATCGCACCATGCAAGCACTGGCCCGCATTTTCCCCGCTGTCCCGTCATCGCGCCCGACTTCGGCCGTCAGCGTCATCCCGGTCAATTCGCCACGCCGTGCCGAGGCCGAAGGCTTCATTCGGGACGTGTTCGCCACGCATTACGGCGCTCGCGTGGCATCCTTTACTCCCGATATCATGCTGCTGGAGCAGAACGGCAAACCCGGTGCGGCGGCCGGCTGGCGGGGCGCCGCGAGTGGGCGCCTGTTTCTCGAAAGCTATCTGGAGCACCCGGCTGAAGACCTGATTTCGCGTCTGGCCGGGCACCCGGTGGCGCGCGAGAAAGTGGTGGAAGTCGGCCATCTGGCCTCACGCCAGGCCGGCGGCGGGGTGCGCATGATCCTTACCCTGGCCGCCCATCTCGACCGTCTCGGCTACGAGTGGGTGATATTTACCGCGACCAGCGAACTCATCGGCATTTTCGCCAAGCTGGGCCTGCCACCGCTGGCGCTGGCGGTGGCCGACCCGGCCTGCCTGGAGGAGGCGGCGCGGGATTGGGGCCGCTATTACGACACCCGTCCGATCGTGGTTGCTGGCCGCATCCGTCTAGCAGACTGTCGGACTTTGGTCGTCGATAGCGAAAACGAGCCAGCGATGTTTCGGCGCAGCCAAAATCGGCCCCAGCGAGGCCAGTTTTTGCCGGATTTGCCGCCGCATAGCCCAGCTATGGGGCAAAAATCCGGTGAAAAATGGACCGCTGCGGTCGATTTGCAGCCGACGATTCCAAAGTCCGACAGGCTGCTAGCCTTGGAAAAGATGGCCCAGGCATGAGCGCGCGGCTATTCGCGGCGCTGGCGGCGCGCGAGGCCGATGCCGTGGTGTTGCGCGGCGCCTCGAAAGACTGGCGTGCCGCCGCTTTGCTGGATGAAGTGGCGGCGCTGTCCGCGCGTCTGGCCGACTGCCGTGTGCTCGCCGTGCTGGCGGATAACGGCCCGGAATGGGTCATCGCCGACCTGGCGGCCTTGCATGCTGGCCACGTGCATTTGCCACTACCCGCGTTCTTTACCCAGGAACAACTGGCCCATGCCCTCAATCATTCCGGCGCCGATGCCGTGTTGACCGACCAGCCCAGCCGCATCGAAAGCCTCAACCTTGGCTTCACCACCGTCTCAAATTGGCGCGGTCTGGAGCTGATGCGGCGTGAGTGCTCCAGCGTGGACTTGCCGGCGGGCACCGCCAAGGTGTCGTTCACCTCCGGCAGCACCGGCACCCCCAAAGGCGTTTGCTTGAGCGCGCATGGGCTGCTGCAAACCGCCGCCGCCGTGGTGGAAACGCTGGCCGATCTGCCCTTCATGTGCCAACACTCGCGCCATCTGGCGGTGTTGCCATTGGCGCTGCTGCTGGAAAATGTGGCCGGGGTTTATGCGCCGTTGTTGCGCGGCGCGGAAATCGGGTTGCCCGGTTTGGCAACACTGGGCTGGCGCGGCATGGCCGGGTTTGCCGCCGACGCCTTGCAAGGGGTGGTCGAGCGGGAACAGCCGCACAGCCTGATTCTGGTGCCTGAATTGCTCAAGGCCTGGATGGCCAGCGGCCAGGCTGGCCACACCAGCCTGCGCTTCGTCGCCGTCGGCGGCGCCCGCTGCGACGCCGCGCTGATCGAAGCGGCGCGCCAACAGGGACTGCCGGTTTATGAAGGTTATGGCCTCACCGAGTGCGGTTCCGTGGTCAGCCTCAATCATCCCGGCGCGGACCAGGCCGGCACGGTCGGCCGGCCCTTGCCGCATGTGCGGGTGACGGTCGATGCTGGCCGGGAAATCCACATCGGCAGCACGGCGTTTCTGGGCTATCTGGGCGACGCCGCCAGGCCGAAAGCAAGCGGTTTCTCGACTGGCGACCTGGGCCATCTTGACCACGCTGGTTTCCTGCATCTGTCCGGGCGCCGGAAGAACCTCCTGGTCACCGCCTTTGGCCGCAATGTCGCGCCGGAATGGGTCGAGGCCGCCCTCACCGCGCAGCCGGAAATCGCCCAGGCCGTCGCATTCGGTGAGGCGCGCCCCTGGCTGGCCGCCGTGCTGGTGGCGATGCCCGGGATGAATGCCACGGCGCTGGCTGGCGCTGTGGCGCGCGCCAATAGCGGCCTGCCGGATTACGCTCGTGTCGGCGCCTGGATCGCCGCCGCCCCCTTTACCCCCGGCAACGGACAGGCAACCGGCAACGGCCGTCCCCTCCGCGCGGCCATCACCACCGGTTACGCGGAAGCCATCGCCACGCTGTACACCCACAAGGAACCTTCCCATGTCGTTCTATGAACACCTGATTCAAGCCACTTCCAGCGAGCGCTCACACCTGTTGGCCGCGCCGGCTATCGCTGATTGCCTGCGCGGCCAGGTGGGCCACGCGACCTATCTCGCCTTCCTCGGCCAGGCGTATCACCACGTCCGCCATACCACGCCGCTGTTGATGGCCGTCGGCAGCCGCCTGCCGGCGCGTCTGGAATGGCTGCGGCGGCCGGTGGCGGAATACATCACCGAGGAAATTGGCCACGAGGAGTGGATCCTCAGCGACATCGCCGCCGCCGGAGGGGACGCAGCGGCGGTGCGGCGCGGGCGGCCGGATCTGCCCGCCGAGGTGATGGTGGCTTACGCCTACGACCTGGCCTGCCGGGGCAATCCGGCCGGTTTTTTCGGCATGGTGTTCGTGCTGGAAGGCACCAGCGTGGCGCTGGCACTCAATGCCGCCGACCAGATCCAGCACGCCCTGGGCCTGCCCGACAATGCCTTCACCTACCTGCGCAGCCACGGCACGCTGGACCAGGAACACACCCGCCACCTGGCGGCACTGGTGGAGCGGATGGAAGAGAAAGACCAGGACGAGGTACTGCGCTGCGCGCGTGTGTTCTACAAGCTCTATGGCGACGTTTTCCGTGCCCTGCCGGTGGCGGAAGTCGCATCGGTGGCCACATCATGCGACTGAATGGCGCTCGCGTCCTCCTCACTGGGGCCACTGGCGGCCTCGGCCAGGCGTTGGCGAAAGCCCTGGCAGAAGCCGGTGCCTCGCTGCTGCTGGTGGGGCGCGATCAGAAAAAACTCGCGGCGCTCGCCATCAATTTGGCGGGGGGAGGGCGGGCAATCGCCACCCTGGCCGCCGACCTCAACCAGCCGGCCGACGTCGCCCGCCTGGCCGAAGAAGCGGGCCGCTTCCAGGTCGATGTCCTGATCAATAACGCCGGCATCAACGCCTTTAGCCTGTTTGGGCAACAGGACTGGGGCTGCCTCGCCGATGTGCTGGAAACCAATCTCGCTGCGCCGATGCGTCTGACCCACGCCTTGTTGCCGCAGTTGCAGTCACGCGAGCGGGCCGCCATCGTCAACATCGGCTCCACCTTCGGCAGTCTGCCGTTTCCCGGCTTTGCCGCCTATTCCGCCGCCAAGGCCGGGATGAAAGGCTTCTCCCAGGCGCTGCGCAGGGAGTTGTGGCAGGAGCGGGCGGATGGCCGCATCGAGGTGATCTATGTGGCGCCGCGCGCCATCGACACGCCGCTCAACAGTTCGGCGGTGAACGCGCTCAACGCCGAACTGGGCAGTAAGAGCGATTCCCCGGAAGCGGCCGCGCGCCAGATCGTCGCCGCTCTGGCGGCGGGGCGCGCCGAGACCTACCTCGGCTTTCCCGAACGCCTGTTCGCCTGGCTCAACGGCGTGGCCCCCGCGCTCATCGACCGGGCGCTCCGCCCCAAGCTGGCGGTAGTCAAACGCCACGCCAGGTAGTGCGCCTGTAGCGCCGGCATCCCTGCTGGCGCCTTTTTTAACCACGCCGGCAAGGATGCCGACGCTACAAAGGAACCCTCATGAAACTCGATTTTCTCGCCAAGCTTTGCATGGTTATCGGACTCGGGAGCGCCACCGGACTGGCCGCCGCCGACGCGGTCGAAGAAGCCCTCCACCCGATTCAGGTCGAATGGGCCGCCATCAAGTACCGCACGCCGGAAAAGCAGCAGGAAGCGCGTTATCACGCTCTGGCGCAACAAGCCCACAAGCTGGCCGAAGCCCACCCTGATCGCTCCGAACCACTGGTCTGGGAAGGGATCGCCCTGTCCAGCGAAGCCGGGGCGAAAGGGGGGCTGGGCGCCTTGTCTCTGGCCCGCGCGGCCAAAAACAAACTGGAACTGGCGCTGAAGCGCGACAGCCATGTACTCAAGGGTTCCGCCTGGACCAGCCTGGGCACGCTTTACTACAAGGTGCCGGGTTGGCCGATTGGCTTCGGTGACAAGAAAAAAGCCGAGGAAATGCTGAATAAGGCCGTGGCCCTCAATCCCGATGGCATTGACCCCAACTTCTTCCGTGGCGAATATCTGTTCGAGCGCGAACGCTACGGCGAGGCGCTGAAGTCCCTGGAAACCGCGCTGCATGCGCCCGCCCGCCCGGGTCGCGAACTCGCCGACAGCGGCCGCCGCCAGGAAATCCAGGCGCTGTTGGCGAAGGTGCGAAAAGAAATGGAGAACTGATGCGCATTCTGTTGGTGGAAGACGACGCCCTCCTGGGGGATGGCCTGCGCGCCGGGCTGGCGTTGGAGGGTTATGGCGTCAACTGGGCGCGCGATGGCGAGGCGGCGCGCCTGGCCTGGCTCACCGAGGACTACGATGCCTGCGTGCTGGACTTGGGGTTGCCACGACGCGACGGCCTTTCCGTGCTCAAGGAGGCGCGCGCGCGCGGCAAGCGTACCCCGGTGCTCATTCTCACCGCGCGCGACACCACCGCCGATAAGGTGGCCGGGCTGGACGCTGGCGCCGACGATTACCTGTTGAAACCGTTCGAACTGGCGGAACTGCAAGCTCGGCTCCGCGCCTTGCTGCGCCGCGCCTCGGGGGTCGCGGCGCCGCTGCTGCGGCATGGCGACCTGGCCGTGGATCCGGCGGCGCGGCGCGTCACCCTGGCCGACACGCCGATCACCCTGTCGGCGCGGGAATACGCGCTGCTGCACGACTTCATCACCCACCTGGGCCATATCCGCTCGCGCCAGGAACTGGAAAACAGCCTCTATGCCTGGGGTGAGGAAGTGGAAAGCAACACCGTGGAGGTTTACATCCACCATCTGCGCAAGAAGATCGGCGCGGATTTGATCCACACCGTGCGCGGCCTGGGCTATGTGCTGGGCGAGGCACCATGAGCCCACCCCGAAAACGGCGCTTCGCGGCGTTCTCCCCTCAAGGGGCCAAGCAACACTTGGGGCGGCCCGACGGGTTTCTTGAAAGTACCGCCGGCACATCCGCTTCCCTGCATAGCCGTCTGCTGACCTCGCTTCTGCTGGCTACGCTCCTGGTCTGGGCAATGGCCGGTGTGGTCAGTTACCTGAAGGCTCGCCACGAAGCCGGCGAGCTGCTCGACGGCCAGTTGGCGCAGTCGTCCAAGTTGTTGATGGCGCAGGCCGAGCACGAACGCGACGATCTCGCCAAGGGTTTTGCCTTCGACGAGGAGGTGGTGGACCGTGTCGACCATCCCTATGAACAACCGCTGGAGTTCCAGATCTGGGGTGCCGATGGCCGACTGCTCCTGAAATCCAATGACGCGCCGTCGGTGCCGCTATCGCGTGAGAACGGCTATACGGATATTCAACATGCGGGCAAACCCTGGCGCATGTTCGCGAGTTGGTCGCCGGATCGCGGCTTCCAGGTGCAGGTGGCTGAGCCGCTGGCGGGACGTGAACGGCTCGCGTTGGAAGTCGCCATGCAGGTCGGTCTGCCCATTGTGCTGGCGTTGCCCCTGATTGCGTTGCTGATCTTCTGGGCGGTGCGGCACTCCCTGCGGCCGCTGGATGAGCTTGCCGACACCGTGGCCACGCGTACCGCGGCCAACCTGACGCCGTTGCAAACCGGTGCCCTGCCACGCGAAGTACTACCCCTGACAGCTGCCCTGAACAGCTTGCTGGGACGCCTCAACCAAGCCCTTGATGGGGAACGCCGTTTCACCGCCGACGCCGCCCATGAACTACGCACGCCGCTGGCCGCCATCCAGATCCAGGCCCAGGTCGCGCTCGCCAGCCGCGACGAAGACGGCCGCGCGCACGCCCTGGAACAGGTGCTTGCCGGCACCCGGCGCGCTACCCGCCTGGTGGAACAGCTATTGCGCCTGGCGCGCCTCGACCCCCTGGCCGGCCTGACCGCGGCGCGGCCCATCGAACTCGCGGACCTCGTCCGCCAGGTGGTGGAAGAGCTGCACCCGGACACCGGCCGGGTGCGCATGGAAGCCGTGGCGAACGCGACCGTCGCGGGAGACGCTGATCTTCTGCGCGTGGCTCTGCGCAACCTGCTCGACAACGCGCTCCGCTACAGCCCACCGGACAGCCCAATCGCCTTGGGCGTGAGCATGGAAAACGCCGCTCCGCGCCTATGGGTCGAAGATAACGGGCCGGGCGTGCCAGCGGAAGAACTCCCGCGTCTGACCGAACGTTTCTATCGCGGCAGCGAAGCCGCCCAGAGTGGCAGCGGCCTGGGGCTCGCCATCGTCGCCCGCATCGCCCAACTGCACGGCGCCCGGCTGAGCCTGGAAAACCGCCCCGAAGGCGGGCTACGCGCGATGCTGGTGTGGGCGGAGAAGGAAACCGCAACAGGCTGCTAACAGGGGCTTTATCACACAGCCCACGCTTACGGCATGGCGATGGTTCACGAATATCACGCAGGAGAAAAATCTTGAAAATTGCCTTTCACGGCGCCGACCGCGGCGTCACCGGTTCCTGCCATCTGCTGGAGTGTGCCGGCAAGCGGGTGTTGATCGACTGTGGCTTGTTCCAGGGCGGCCATGAGATCGACAAGGAAAACGCCGCGCCCTTCGGTTTCGACGCCAGCGCCATCGATTACGTCCTCCTGACCCATGCCCATCTGGACCACTGCGGGCGGCTGCCGCTGCTGGCCAAGCGCGGCTTTCGCGGCGAGATCATCACCACCGCCGCGACCCGCGAGTTGGCGCGGGTGGTGCTGCTCGATGCCGCCCATCTGCAGGAAGAAGAGGCCAAATGGCAGGCGCGCAAAACCGCCCGGCGTGGCGGCGAGACGCAGCCGCAGCCGCTCTACAGCACTTTGGATGCGCTCAACACCCAGGATTATTTCGGCCGCGCGGCGGCTTACGATCAGTCGCTGGAATTGGCGCCGGGCCTGCGCGCCACCTTTCTCGATGCCGGGCATATCCTGGGTTCGGCCAGCGTTTACCTGCAACTGGAAGAAGCTGGACGCCAACGTAGCGTGGCCTTCTCGGGCGACCTCGGTAACAGCGGCCGGCCGCTGCTGCGCGACCCGGTGCCGCCGCCCAAGGTAGACGCCGTGGTGATGGAGACCACCTACGGCGATCGTCTGCACAAGCCGCTACAGCCGTCGATCGAGGAGTTCTACCAGGCCATCGAAGACACCTTCCGACGCGGCGGTAACGTCGTCATTCCCACCTTCGCCCTGGAGCGCGCCCAGGAGCTGCTGTATTACCTGCGCGAGGCGGTGGAAAGCGGCCGCCTGAGCAAGAGCATGCAGGTGTTTTTGGATTCACCCATGGCGATCTCGGCCACCGAAATTTTCAGCCGCCATCCGGAATGCTTCGATGCCGAAGCCTTTGCCCGATTCGGCCATGGCCGCGACCCCTTCCTGCTGCCGGGCCTGCATTTCACCCGCGAAACCGCTGACTCGATGAACCTGAACCGGGTCGCCGGCGGCGCCGTGATCCTGGCCGGGTCGGGCATGGCCACCGGCGGGCGGGTGCGCCACCACCTCAAACACAACCTGTGGCGGCAGCATTGCAGCGTGATCTTCGTTGGCTTCGCCGCCAGGGGCACACTGGCGCGGCAGATCATCGACGGTGCGAAAAGCGTCCACCTGTTCGGCGAAGAAATCCCCGTGCGTGCCCGCATCCACACGATCAACGGCTTTTCCGCCCACGCCGATCGCGATGAATTGCTGGCCTGGCAGCGGCGGGTGGGCGCACACCGAACCTTTCTGGTCCATGGTGAAGAAGAAGTCATGCAACAGTTCGCCGCCCGGCTCGAAAACACCCAGGTGGAAATGCCCGCGCAGGGGCAGGTTTACACGTTGTGATTTTTTCGTTGCCGTCCCCCTGTAAAGAAAGAGAAAAACATCAAACTGCCTTTCCCCGAAACCTGCGTCCGCCCCTGGATTGCCGCCCGCCACGGCCTTCGGCCTCGCGGCTAAATGCTCACACGCTTGCAATGACGGGACTTAACGTCATCGCAATGGCGTCTTGCCCCACACCACCCGCCAAGATCAGGAAAGTTGAAATGCCCACCGATTACTAGCTGTCATGCGCCGCCTCCCAGTCGATCAAATCCAGACTGCGCCTGGCCGACTTCATATCCCTGATTGCCAAAGCCACCGATGCTCGCCACAAATGGCAGCGCGGGTCGTAAGTCAGGTCGCCCGTCAAATCCGCAGGCCGCTTTTGGGTATAGATAAACTCGATGCGGCCGAAATTGCCACAATCGACCCTGCGACTGCGCCCGGAAGACATCACCGTAATCCAATTCATGGAAATCCGGGAAATCACCCCCGCCTCGTTCAATACCGACTCCATGCTGAGATGCTAGTTTGAACAGCCGGTGGCGACGGGGGGTGTTGGTGCCATTGAGATACGCTGTGTCAGCAATCGCGCGCGGGAGGCGTGATGTAGCAGGGGTGGCGGGGACCCACGACGGCTCCGGCCAGGCAACGAATCAGGCCAATACGACGATCCACGGCGGCATGCAGCAAGGCGCCCAAATCCGAGGAGAACTCGCCGGCGTCAGCCTTCTGGCCGCACCAGACCGGCTTCCACCTGGTCGCGTTTGGCGCGGCCGACCAGCAATTCGATCAGGGTGAGCGCGAAATCCATCGCTGTGCCTGGCCCGCGCGAAGTGGCGACCTTGCCATCCACCACCACCGCATCGGGCAACGCGATGGTATTGGGCAGGTTTTCCAGGAAGCCGGGATAACTGGTAGCGCGCTTTCCTTCCAGTAACCCGGCGGCGGCCAACGCCATGGGCGCGGCGCAGATGGCGGCGGTGTATTTGCCGGCACGGCCCAAGCGCTGCAACAGAGCCTGCACCCGCGCATCGTTCTTCAGATGCTCGGCGCCGGGCATGCCGCCGGGCAAGGCGATCATGTCGAAATTGCGCGTCATGGCCTCGTCCAGACTGGCATCCGGCTGTACGCGCACGCCGTGGCTGCCTTCGATCAACCCTGTTTGTAAACCGGCGGTGACCACTTCGACGCCGGCGCGACGCAACAGGTCGATCAGGGTAACGGCTTCCAGGTCTTCAAAGCCGGGGGCGAGGGGAATCAGAACGCTTTTCATGGTTTCATCCTTTCAAGTTCAGGAGCCGCTGGGATTCGATCACCGCGCGTTCCGCGCAATCACCGAGGGAAAGGCCGTTGAGATAGTTGCCCACCAGAGCGAGTGGTTCCCGCGCCAGCAAGGCGAGTACCTCGCCGGCCAGGGCCGCGTGCTCCACGCCGGGCGCAGGCAGGCTATTGACGGCTTCCCGCACATGGAGGAAATCGCTGGTTTGCGCACCCAGCACCTGCGCGATGCGCGCCAGTTTGCCGGCGCGGTCGAGCACTCCGGGGCGGAAGTGGAAGGTACAGCCGCGCAAGGTGTCATGCGGCACCGGGTCGCGCGTCACCACCGACCAGAAACTGTCGTTGTCTCCGATCAGCCCGGCCAGGGGTGGCAAGGCGCTCTTGCCGGCGGGTAACACCACACCCATCGCTTCGCTCGTGACCACGGGGAAGCGCGCGAGTCTGTGCGCCACATCGGGGTAGAGATCGGCCAGCAAATGGGCGGCTGCGTCCACCGGCACAGCCAGTACCAGGTTTGCGCAAGTCAGCGCCGCGTCGCCCGAATGAACGCGGAAGCCCGCACCCTCGCGCGCGATCGCTTGCACCGGGGCAGCGGTCTTCACCGAGAAAGACGCGCCCTCGGCCAGCGCTTCCAGCAGCCCCTGCAAGCCGCCGCTGAAGCTGAACTTGCGCGGCGCCGTTTTCATGCGTGGCTTCTTGCGGAACAACCACTCGGCGGGAAAATCGTCGGCGCGCTGGGAAAGCACGGCGGCGAAAGCGGGGGCCAACAGGCGGCGATAGTTGCCGCGCCCGAGCAGGCCGGAGAACCAGGCGGCCACGCTACGCCCGGCCTTGCCCCGGAACAGCCCGTATGGCAGGAACAGCGCCGCCTCCAGGAAATTCAGGCGCGCCAGCGGCGATTGCAGGCGGCCATCGGCGGTGACGAAGCGGTAGCCCACTTTCTCGCGCGGCAGCAGATCTTCCAGCCGGCCGCGGTCATCCAGCGCTTCCAGCAACGGCGCGTAAGAGTTGTAGGCGGTATGCGCGCCCAGCTCCAACCAGAAATCAGCCTCTGGCCGCCAGGACTGAACGCAGCCGCCAAGACGATCCGTCGCCTCCAGCACCTTTACAGAATGCCCACTGCGCACCAGACACGAGGCGGCCACCAGACCGCTGGCGCCGCCACCAATCACGATGAAATCAAAATGTTCCATGCAGGCTTCCAGAAAATAAACAGGGAAAAAACGAAGAGAAACTGAACTCAGCCGCTATCGGTAAAGCGGTGGATCAGACGCAAATTCTTCTTGCTGGGGCGGCCGCGGATACTCGTTCCGGGTTCCACCGCCAGACGGCGTTGTTCGACGGCTTGCAGGCGGGCAGCCAGGCTTGCCTCGGTCTCGGCATAGAGTTGCCGCGCCGCGACGGCCGGGCCACGCCGTTCCGATAGCTTCAGCACGCACACCACCCATTCCAGGTCGTTGATATGCAGAGTCAATAGATCACCCACCCACAGTTCCCGGCTTGGCTTCACCCGGTCGCCCTCCAGCCTCTCAAGTCGTTCGCCGGGCCGCCCCAAGAACGACTTGGCCCCCTCGGGGGGCGGCTCCGATCGGAGCGAGGTGCCGGGGGCACATCTAACCCGGCCACCCTCGATCGCCGCACGGGCCAGGGCGCGGGTCTTGTAGAAACGCGCCGCCCAGAGCCACTTATCCAGGCGCACACGCGGGATGTCTAAAGCTTCAGTTGGGGTTTTTCGCGGCATGGGGCGATGATACCCAGGAAATCCTCCCGCCATCGTTTACCCCCGGAGATCCCCATGCGACTCGCTGTTTTGATCTTGCCGCTGCTCGCCGGTTGCGCCGCCGCACCCAACAACGGCCCAGACCCCGACCCCGGCCACCTGATCCTGCTTTCAGCGCTGATCATTCCTCCTGAATCCGCCACGCTGCGCCTGCAATACGGCCACCCCGTCGCCCGCAATGCGGTACGGGAATATGACCCGTTCTGCGTATTCGAAATCAACACGGTCAGCGACTCGCCGCAAAGCGTGAGGCCGGGCGCCTTCCGGATCACTCGGATCGGCTACAGCATCGACACCCTCGCCGACGCGGCTTCAGGCCTGCCCTACCCCACCCCGATCAAGGTTGGCCTGTTCAGCGATCACCGCCCCACCCACCTCTATTACAAGACCCTGTTCTGGCTAAATTCCGAGCACCAGCCGGGCGTGCGCCTGCTGACCTGCATGAGCAACCAGAATATGCCTGGCGTCTACCCCTTCATGCGGCATCTCACCTTGCCGGAGATACGCGCGGCATTGGGAACGGATTTCCGGCTGGAACTGCGCCAAGGGTTCGTTAATGAATAACGCTCACCATTCAAGGGCGGATGCCCGAAGGGCGATCCACCACGTAAATCGGCGGAACCACTTCGCGTTCCGCCCTACTTGGCTTCTCCCGCGCGCCAGCGCGCGATCCAGGTTTCCGCAGGTTCCGGGCGGCCGTAGAGGTAGCCTTGATGGGTGACCTTGGCGCGAGCGTTGAGGAAGTCGGCTTGTGCTTCGGTTTCCACGCCTTCGGCGACGACTTTCAGGTGCATGTGTTTGGCCACGGAAAGGATGGTTTCCACCAGGGCCGCGTCGTCGGGGTTGTCGGGCGCGTCCTGGACGAAGGTCTTGTCGATCTTCAGTTCGTGGATCGGCAGGCGTTTCAGGTAGGCCAGTGAAGAGTAGCCAGTGCCGAAGTCGTCCACCGAGAAATGGATGCCGAGGGCCGCGAGTTCGCCCATCTTGGCGACCACTTCGCCCAGGTTGTCGATCATCAGGCCTTCGGTGACTTCCAGGGTGAGTTGGCTGGGGTCGGCGCCGCTGCTGGCGAGGAGATCGCGAATCCAGGGCACGAAGTCGGCGCGGCGGAAATGGCGCGGGCTGACGTTCACCGACAAGCGCAGCGGGTGGCCGGCCATGTTTTCGCGCGCCATCAAGGCACAGCTCTCCGCCATGACCCAGATGCCAAGCTCGACGATGAGGTCGGATTCCTCGGCCAACGGGATGAATACGACTGGTGGCAGCAGGCCGCGCAGCGGATGTTGCCAGCGCACCAGCACTTCCGCGCCCATCAGCCGGCCGTCGCCCTCAAGTTGTTCGCCGGGCCGCCCCAAGAACGACTTGGCCCTCTCGGGGGCACAGCCCTCCACCTGCGGTTGCAGGTAGAGCCGCAGCTCGCCGGCGGGAATCGCGCTACGCAGTTCGCGTTCCACCTGGAAACGCTGTTCCGCCGATTCGCCCATGCTGATTTCAAAGAATTCGCTCTGGTTGCCGCCGGCGGCCTTGGCCCGGTGCAACGCGGTGTCGGCGCGGCGCAGGATGGTTTCCGATGTTTCCGCCAATTCCTCCGAGAACAGAGCAAGCCCCAGGCTGGCGGTGACCGTCACCTCTTCATCGCCGATGCGGAGAGGGGCGCGTAGCGCCGCGTGAATTTTTTCCGCCACCACCAGGGCACTCCGACTCGCCTTGATCATGTGCTGGCTGAGATCCGGCAGCAGCAGGGCGAATTCGTCGGCGGCCAGGCGGGCCAGCGTGTCGCCATCGCGCAGCAGGCCGGTGAGACGCGCCCCCAGGGTTTGCAGCAGGGCATCGCCGAAAGCATGGCCGCGCGCGTCGTTGATGGTCTTGAAGCGGTCGATGTTGAGCAAGATCAGCGCCTCTTGTTGCCCGGAACGGCGTCCGGCGGCCAGCAATTGCGCCAGGCGATCCAGCAGCAGGACCCGGTTGGGTAGGCCGGTGATGCCGTCGAAATAGGCGAGGCGATGGATTTCGGCGGCGCCGCGCTGCTTCTCTGCGATCTCGCGCTGCAACGCCTGATCATGGGTTTCCACCGCCTCCGCCATCCGGTTGAAGGCGTCGGCAAGGCAGCAAATCTCGTCCTCTCCGGTTTTCTCCATGCGCACACCGTAGTCGCCCGCCGCGAGTTTCTCGGCGCCCGCCTGCAGCCGAGCCAGACGTCGCGTCACCAGACGGTCGAAGAGGAAACCCAGGGCCAGGAACAGGATGGCGTAGCTGGCCAGACTCTTAAGCAACTGACCGCCCCAGAGTTCGTTGCGCCGCGTGTCCAGGCGCAGGGTGGGCATCTTGATGCTGACCACGCCGCGCAAGTCGCCCACCTGGTAGCCGTAGGCGTTTGAGTAGTGTTCGCGAATGCTCTTCGGGGCGCTTTCCCGCGTACCGTGGCATTGCAGACAGTAGGGTTCGATCCAGATGGGCGCCGTATAAAGGAGATAACTGACACCCTGGGCATCGGCAATGTTGCGTGTCCTGTCCCTGAGTTTTGGGTTGGCGCGATACAGGGCGATGTCTTCCATTTCGAAGCGGTCGGCCCAGTTGTTCGGGTTGCGCGGCTGGTCGGAGACGTTGTTGAAGATAATGCCGCTGTTGTTCCAGTTGGCGAAGTCGCGGGAGATGCGCGAGAAAGAATGCGCCGGCAGCAGGCCGACGGTCTTCTCGTTCACCGGCAGACCGCTGGCGACGAACTGCTGCTGATACACGCGCCGGGTCGCCATCATGTAGCCGTAGATGGTGCGCGCCTCGGCCTCGGTTTCCCGGCGTAGATCGGCGGTGAGTTTCTGGTAGCTGATATTCAGATCGATCACCAGCACCACGCTCATCAGCGCGCCCAGCAAAATCCAGATTTTGGTCTTGAGCTTCATGGTGTTTCCCGCCGCGCCCACTTCAACACCGTTGCCAGCAATAAATCCGGGTCGATGGGTTTACTGAGCTGCTCGACCATGCCGGCTTGCCGGCATTTTTCGTATTCCTCCACCAGAGCGTGGCCAGTCTGGCCGACGATCGGCAGCCCCGGGTCGAGGGCATGAATCGCGCGGGTCGCTTCCAGGCCGTTCAGTACCGGCATCTGCACATCCATCAGCACCAGGTCATAAGCCCCCGGCCCCGCCGCGCGCACGGTGTCGACCGCTTGCTGCCCATCCGCGACCAATTTCAGCGTGCAGCCTTCGTCGTCGAGCAAGCCTTGCAAAAGCATCTGGTTCACCGCGTTGTCCTCGGCGACCAGCAGTCTGAGGTCGCTCAGTTGCGGCACCCGCCCACCGGGAGTGGCGTTGGCAGCGGGGATGGCGGCAACCTCAGGCGCGGGCAAACAAGGCCAATGAACTCGGAAAGTGCTGCCAGCGCCGACCCGGCTTTCCACCGTGATGTTCCCCCCCATCAGTTCCACCAGGCGGTGGCTGATGGCCAGGCCGAGCCCACTACCGCCGTAACGTCGGGTGGAGGAGTTGTCGGCCTGGGTGAAGGCGCTGAACAAGTGAGCCTGCTGTTCCGGAGTCAGGCCGATGCCCGTGTCGCGCACCGCGAACAGCAGATGCTCGCCTTCCCGCGTTGCATCGAGCGTTACCTGTCCGTGTTCGGTGAACTTGATCGCATTCGAAAGCAGATTCAGCAACACCTGCTGCAGCCGCACCGCATCGCCCACGCAGCACTGTGGCAGGTCGGGCGACATTTCCAGGGTGAGGGTGATGCCACGGGCGGCGGCACGTTCGCGCAGCAGTTCCAGCGGCTCCCGCAGCACCCGTTCCAGCGCAAAAGGCAGCGCTTCGATCTTGAGTTGCCCGGCATCCAGCTTGGAGAAGTCGAGGATGTCGTTGATCACGCCGAGAAGCAGGCGGCCGGAGTCGATGATCTTGGCGAAGTACTCCTGCTCCCTGCCACGCCCCGCGCTTGCGCGCAGGCCGATCTGCGCGAAGCCCAGAACCCCATTCAACGGCGTGCGGATTTCATGGCTCATGTTGGCCAGGAACTCACTCTTCACCCGTGCCAGCCGTTCCGCTTCCTGGCGCGCGGCGACCAGCTCGACCGTACGGATCTGCACCTGCTCTTCCAGATGATTGCGATATTCCGCCAGTTCCTGTTCCAGCACGCGCTGAGCGGTGATGTCGTGGCCGATGCAAAGCACCCCGATAGGGTGCTGCCGTACATCGAAAATAACCTGGTTGGCCCAGCGCACCCAGACCCGGCGGCCCGCTTTGGTGACGTTCTCGTTCTCGCTGGCGGCATGATGCGGCGGGTCGGCCAGGATCTCGGCGATCAGGCCGGGGAGGTCGCGTCGACTGCCAGACTCGACCGCCGGGACGATGCTCCCCACCACCGGCTTGCCGAGAATTTCAGCGGCCGCATAACCAAACAACCTCTCCGCGACTTCATTGAAGTAAGTCACCGTGCCATCCGGCGCCAACCGCAGAATGATCGCGTTGGCGTTGTCCACCAGCTCGCGGTATTTCGCTTCGCTCGCCTGCAAGGCCGCCTCGGCCCGCTTGCGATCCATGATCTCGCGCTGAAGTTTGCGGTTGAAGGCGCGCACCCGGGCCACCAGCACCAGCGCGGCGAGCAGGCCGGCGAGCACCGTCGCCAGCGCCCAGCGCACCCAGGCCGGGAGTTCCGCCGGATTTGGGTCATAGAGGAAACCGGTCAGATCGAAATCGGCTGGCATCTTGTTCTGGCCGGCATAAACCTCCACCACATGGCGCCAGCGGCCGCGGCTCATGTAGCCCGGCTCGATGATGTCCGGGCGGGTCAGTTCGCGAACCTGCTCGGCCTCGAAGAGCAGATGCTCGCGCGATTTGTTCTGCGTGTTGTAGCGCGCCAGGATCAGATCGGCGGCCTCCTCCGGATGCGCCAGGGCATAGGCCAAGCCCTTGAGCGTGGCTTCGCGGAAAGCCTTCACGGTTTCCGGACGCCGCTGCACCACGGCCTCGCTCGTGAACAACAGGTTGCCGAACAGATCGATGCCGGCGGAACGCGGCGTCAGCAGAAGATATTCGTGTTCCCTGCCGCGAATCAGGAAAGGTTCGTTGGAAACATAGATCGCCTTCGCGGCTTCCTGCCCCGCATCGAGGGTGGCCAGGGTCCAGTCGCTTTGTTCGATCAGCCTGATCTGCCTGGTGGGAAGGCCGGAAGCGCGCAGATAGGCCTCGATCTCGTCGCGGCTGTGTGGATCCACGGCAATCGGCTTGCCGGCGAGATCGTGGACACTTTCCACCCCGTTGTGGCGCCGTGCCAGCAACGCAATCGGCGAGTGCTGCATCAGGGTAGCCAGCGCCACGACTGGCTTTCCACCCTGGTAGCGATCCACGACCAGCGCCGAGGTGCCGACGCCAAAATCCGCGCGGCCATCCAGCACCTCCTTCACCGCATCGATGCCGGGGCCCCCTTCTCGAATCGCCACCTCCAGGCCGGCGGCGCGGTAGTAGCCCTGTTCCTCGGCCATGTAAAAAGCGGCGAATTCAAACTGATGCTTCCAGATCAACTGGACAGAAACCGCTTCGCCAGCCTGCGCCCCGGGCAGCGCCAGACAACACAAGGCCAGAAAAGAGAACAGCCGATTCATGGGTTTTGGAAACTCGACGCATCAAAGTGCTACTGCATCGGCATCCAGAGAGAAAACTTGAGTGCTCGTTTCTTGTAAGCGGATCGGCAGCCGTGCTTCAGCAAGGGATCGGGCGGGAAGCGAAGAAGGCTATATCACCCCCACACTCGGCTTCTGCCGGGTCGCCGTTGCCGTGCCACCTGGGCATCCAGGTGAGATTCAATCAGACGCAAACCCAAGGTAAGGTTGTCACCCACGGGGATGGCACCCGCGCCGCTGAGTTCTTCATTCATCCGAACCGCGTAATGACTGCCGACGAAGACGGGAATAGAGATTGCCTTAACCAGCCAGGCAATATCTACCAGCGATGGCGTGGGGTCCGCCACCTCGCGCCCAGCCAGGATGATGCCGCTGGCGTGGGCGGAGCGGCTGACGCGAGCGATCTGGAGAGTCGGCATGTTGGCGCCCAGATAAATCACACGATGCCCCAGTTGCAGAATCCCCAACGCGCACAGAAGCAAACCGATTTCGTGGTTCTCGTGCGGCAGGCAGGCCAGGATCAGCGCTTTGCCCCTGGGCGAGCCCAGACTGTGATGCAAACGCGCGCCCAGTTTGTTGCGCAGCCAGGCGCTGAAGAAATGCTCCTCCGCAATACCGGAATCGCGCTTCTCCCAGCGCTCACCCAGTTGTTCCAGTACCGGCACCAGCAATTTGTGAGTCATCAGGTCGATGGGATAGAACGCGCAAACCTCGTTGTAGAGTGTGTCAAGCCGCTCCGTGCTGAAGTCCTCCACGGCGCGCAGGGTCTCCAGAAGGTGGCCGCGCCAACCCGGGTCCGCCTGCGTGAACCGAGGTAATTCCAAAGGGCCCACGCCGCGCTCGGCAACCTGCCCGATTTCCTGTTCGAGGAGCGGGGCGATGTCCGTCAACCTGAGGCCTTGTACAAGTAATTCCTGTAAACGCTGCACACGTTGTACATCGGTCAGACTGTAGAGCCGATGCCCAGAAGTCGTACGTACTGGCCTGAGCAGGCCATGCCGATTCTCCCATGCGCGCAAGGTGGAGGCGTTTACCCCCGTGCGCCGCACCAGATCTCGAATTGGGAATGGGTTAGTAAGTGTGTCCGTTGCCATAAATCAATTGTATAACAATACTTGAACAAGTATAGAATATGTGTATAATAATTATCCATCAAAGTGGCACATTCAGATGCACCGTGCACTCTTAAATATCAGTAGTTACGGAATTAATGATTTTTACCTCATGCCCTCTGGCCCATTGACAGGAGTTTCACCATGAAAAAGTTTGCCCTGCGTTCCCTTATCACCGCAACTCTCGTTGCCACCCCGGTTCTCGCAGGGGATCCCTTGGTCGGCCAGCAGAAAGCCACAGCCTGCATGGTCTGCCACGGCAGCGAAAGTTTTGGCGGCATCTTCTACACCCTGCAACTGGGGGGCCGCGACGCCGACAAACTGCTCGTCAGGACCATGAAATACAAGAATGGCAAAATACTGCACCCGATGATGAACATCGTTACCGCTTTCTTCAGCGAGAAGGAAATCGAAGATGTAGCCGCCTATTACAAATCGCTTGGCAAGCCCGCTTTTACCTCGCCGCTATTCACTATCAAGGGTGATGAAGAGGTCAAGACAGTCGAAGCTGCCGCGACCACAGCGCCAACCATGCCCTACGCGGTACCTGCTATGACCAATGCCGAACCCGGAAAGTGGCCCGTTGGTTACTGAGCCGACTTGTCGATGCCGACCTTGTCTTAATTTCCCGCTAGTGCTTACTTGCAGAAGTCTGCGTTAGCACCGAGAGCCGCTTGGCGCCCCGATCGCAAGGCGCGAACCGCAGACATAGCCCAACTATGGCGAGGATTCGCAACGCAGCGAGCGGGGATGCCAAGCGGATCGAATGTAGCGAGACTTATGTATGTAAGCACTAGGACACCACATGAAAACTCTTGTTGCAGCGCTGCTCATGGGAATCGCTCTCTCCGCCCACGCCGACACCCCCGCGCAAATCCTCGACCGCCTGCAAACCGAGGCCGGCACGGCGGCCTCGCGGGAACGCGGCAAGCAGCTTTATCACGGCAAGTTCAGGGGTGGCAAAACCGAGTCCTGCGCGACCTGCCATACCGTCAACCCCCAAGAGGCCGGCCGCCACGCGCGCACCAACAAAACCATCGAACCGCTGGCGCCAAGCGCTAACCGGGAACGCTTCACGGATCCAGAGAAGGTGGAAAAGTGGTTCAAGCGCAATTGCAACGATGTCCTGAGCCGCGCCTGCACGGCGCGGGAAAAGGCGGATTTTGCCGCCTATGTGATCGCGCAATGACTGCATGGGCAGGCGCTTCAGCCTGACGATCATGGCCAGATGGCCGTCCGAGAAAATGAAACCCGCGGTTGTTTTTTGCTGAACGCAGCCGGCTTTGACGAGTAGTCGTCTGGTTTAATCTCGGCGCATGCCCGAGCTAGCCGAACTTCCCCACGCCCTCAGCGCCAAGGCGGTGCTGGAAGCGCTCGCCAGCGACGCTGAAGCCGGGCTATCCAGCGAGGACGCGGGAAAGCGGCTGGCGCGCCATGGTCAAAACGCCCTGCCCGAGCGGCCCCGCAAGCCAGACTGGCTACGTTTTCTTCTGCAATTCCACCAGCCCCTGATCTACATCCTGCTGGCTTCTGGCTTCACGACGGCGTTGCTGGGGGAATGGGTCGATTCCTCGGTGATCTTCGGCGTGGTGCTGATCAATGCCGTGGTCGGCTATTTGCAGGAAGCCAAGGCGGAAAACGCCCTGCTGGCCTTGAAGAAGCTACTGGCAGCGAGCGCGCGGGTAATTCGCGATGGCCGCAAGCGCACGATCAATGCCAATGAACTGGTGCCGGGCGACCTCGTGCTGCTCGATGCCGGTGACAAAGTGCCGGCGGATTTGCGCCTGTTGCGCTGCCACGAATTGCAAACCGACGAGGCCATGCTCACCGGCGAATCACTGCCCGTGGCCAAACAGGCCCATGCGCTGCCCGCCGATACCGTACTGGCCGACCGCCGCAACCTGGCCTGGTCCGGCACCTTGGTGACGCGGGGTTCCGGCCTCGGCGTGGTGGTGGCCACCGGTTTGGAGAGTGAAACCGGCCGCATTTCCGACATGGTGGCGGGCGCGCCGGATCTTTCCACCCCGTTTACCCGCAAGATCGCGCGCATGAGCCAGGTGCTGCTCTGGCTCATCCTGGCGCTCGCGGCGCTCACCTTCGCCGTCGGCTGGTTGCGCGGCCAGCCGGCCATCGACATGCTCATGGCGGCGGTGGCGATGGCGGTCGGCGCGATTCCAGAAGGCCTGCCGGCGGCGGTGACCGTGGTCCTGGCGCTGGGGGTAAAACGCATGGCCAGCAAGCGCGCCATCATCCGCAAACTGCCTGCGGTCGAGACCCTGGGCGGGGTAACGGTGATCTGCACCGACAAAACCGGCACCCTCACCCAGAACCAGATGACCGTGCAGGCGCTGTGGTGCGCTGGCCGAGAATACCGCGTGAGCGGCGTGGGCTACGCGCCGGAAGGTGAAATTCTCGCCGCCGAACAGCCCGCCGACCTGGCCGGTGCCCTCTATGAAACCCTGCTGGCCGGCCTGTTGTGCAACGACGCCGCCGTGCACCAGGAAGGGGGTGAATGGCGCGGCTCCGGCGACCCCACTGAAATCGCCTTGCTGACCGTGGCCTACAAGGCCGGGATGGGCGCCGACCACCTCGCCGATCACCCACGCCTGTCAGTCTTGCCATTCGATTCCGAGCAGCAATACATGGCGACATCCCATGCGCGGGGTGATCAACGTCTGCTTTACGTCAAGGGTGCGCCGGAACGCCTGCTGGAACGCTGCGTAGCGCAACTCGATGGCGACGGCCGCGAGGCCCCCTTCGACCGGGCGGCGGCGGAGGCAGCGGCGGCGGACCTGGCGCGGCGCGGCCTGCGCGTGCTTGCCCTGGCGCGCAAGGGTGAGGTTGGCGCTGACCTGGGCCACCACCACGTCGCCGGCGGCCTGGTGTTTCTCGGCCTGCAAGCCCTGCTGGACCCACCGCGCCCGGAAGCCCTGCGCGCCGTCGCCGCCTGCCAGCGCGCCGGGATACAGGTCAAGATGATCACCGGCGACCATGCCCTTACCGCCGCCACCATCGCCGCCCAACTCGGTCTGGCGGAGGCCGGCCGGGTACTGACCGGGCGCGATCTTGCGCTGCTGGACGAAGCCGCGTTTGCCCATGCCGCGCGGGAGTGCAGCGTGTTCGCGCGCGTGGAACCGGAACAGAAACTCCACCTGGTGCACGCCCTGCAAGTGGCCGGCGAGGTGGTGGCGATGACCGGCGACGGGGTCAACGACGCGCCCGCTTTGAAATCCGCCGACATCGGCGTGGCGATGGGCAAGAACGGCACCGAAACCGCGCGCGAGGCCGCCGACATGGTGCTCACCGACGATAACTTCGCCACCCTGGTCGCCGCCGTCGAAGAAGGCCGCGGCGTGTTCGACAACCTCACCAAGTTCGTGGTGTGGACCCTGCCCACCAACTTCGGCGAAGGCCTGGTGCTCACGGTCGCCATCCTGATGGGGTCCGCTTTGCCTATCACCCCTTTGCAAATTCTCTGGATCAACATGACCACGGCGGTGCTGCTGGGCCTCACCCTGGCATTCGAGCCGATCGAAGCCGGCGTCATGAACCGCCCGCCACGCCGTCCCGATGCGCCCCTGCTCGACCGCCGCCTGGGATTTCGCATCCTGTTCGTCGGTTGCTTCATGGTGGCCGGCGCCTTTGGCCTGTTCGAATGGAAACTGGCGATGGGCGGCAGCCTGGAACAAGCCAGAACTGTCGCCGCCAACCTGTTCGTCATGGCGGAGATCGGATTTCTGTTCAACTGCCGCTCCATGAGTCGATCCGCCTGGTCGCTCGGCCTGTTCAGCAACCCCTGGCTGCTCGCCGGCGTGGCCAGCATGTTGCTGCTGCAAGGCCTGTTCACCTATCTGCCGCCCATGCAATCAGTCTTCGGCACCACCGCCCTGAGCCTGGAGGATTGGCTCTGGCTGCTTGCCGCCGCGACCGCCATTGCGCTGGCGGCAGGTCTGGAGAAGCGGCTGAACCCGATGTAGCGCCGGCTTCCAGCCGGCTGTTTTGAAATGCCGGCTGGAAGCCGGCGCTACATGGCGATGTTCTGCGTCCGCCCGACCTACGTTAGCATCCAGCTAACTTTCCGTTGGAACCCCCCATGTCCGAGCAAGCCGCCCCCCGACAAACCGCCGACCTTCGTATCGACGCCGGCTGGATCGTTCCCGTTGAACCCGCCGGCAGCGTGCTGGCCGGCCATAGCCTGCTGGTGAAGGACGGCCGCATCGCCGCCGTGTTGCCGAGCACGGAGGCGGACAACTGGCGTTGTCGGGAGCGCGTGGCTCTGCCCGGCCATGTGCTGATTCCCGGCCTGGTCAACCTGCACACCCACGCCGCAATGACGCTGCTGCGCGGTTATGCCGACGATCTACCGCTGATGGACTGGCTCAACCAGCACATCTGGCCGGCCGAACAACGCCATGCCTGCCATGACTTCGTGCGCGACGGCACCCTGCTGGCCTGCCTGGAAATGCTCAGTGGTGGCATCACCTGCTTCAACGACATGTACTTTTTCGCGGAAGCCGCGGTTGCTGCGGCCACCCAGGCCGGTATGCGGATCGCCGCGGGGCTGATTCTGGTGGACTTCCCCACCAGCTATGCCGCTGATCCGGACGGCTACCTGCAAAAAGGCCTGGCCCTGCGCGACGCCTGGCTGGACAACCCCCTGGTGAGCTTCTGCCTGGCGCCGCATGCGCCTTACACGGTGGGTGACCGCAGCCTGGAAAAGATCATGACCTATGCCGAGCAGCTCGATTTGCCGGTGCATATCCACCTCCATGAAACCCTGGACGAACTGAGCCACAGCCGCGAGCAATACGGCGTGCGCCCGCTCGCCCGGCTAAAGGCGCTGGGACTGTTGTCACCCGGCCTGATCGCCGTGCATGGCGTGCATCTCAACGACCTGGAAATGGGCTGGCTGGCCAGCCACGGCTGCCATGTGGCGCACTGCCCGGCGTCCAACCTCAAGCTCGGTAGCGGTTTCGCGCCGGTGGCAAAACTGTTGGCGGAGGGCGTCAATGTTGGCATCGGCACAGATGGCGCCGCCAGCAACAACCGCCTCGACGTGTTGGGCGAAATGCGCCTGGCCGCCCTGCTTGCCAAGGGCGTGTCCGGCGACCCCGCCGCCCTTCCCGCCGCTCAGGCCCTGGAAATGGCCACCCTGGCCGGCGCCCGCGCCCTTGGCCTGGAACAGGAAATTGGCTCGCTGGTGGCAGGCAAGCAGGCCGACATCGTCGCCATCAATCTGGCCAACCCAGGCAGCCTCCCCTGCTACGACCCGCTCTCCGACCTGGTCTACAGCGTCGGCCGTGAACAGGTCAGCCACGTCTGGGTGGGCGGCCAGATGCGCGTGGAAAACGGCCTCTGCCTAACCCTGGAAAGCGAGGAAATCCTGCGCGCGGCGGGGCGGTGGAAGGGCATTATCAGCCGGGCCAATCCTTGATCCGGAAGGAACCAAGGATGAGGGCGGCGAAGCCTGATGAAGCCCCTGGCCTTCGGTAACCCGAGAAAATGAAACCCACCGTAGGAGCGGACCGTGTGATGAAGCCGGGTGTCCCTGTCGCGCGGCGACGGGCCGATTACTTGGCTGCTCACCCCATCACAGCGCGAACTCTTCGTCGTAGGGCGTCTCGCCCGCCACTACCGGCAGCGTGAAGGCGCGGTCCCAGATGCCCCAGCCGCCGTCCAGCACGCGCACATCCTGGTAGCCGAGCGACTTCAACTGCACCCAGCCCAGGCTCATACGGAAGCCGTCGTGGCAGTAGAGATAGACGGTCTTGTTCTTCGGCACCTCCTTGTACATGGCCGCCAGGCGCTCCTCATCGAACCACTTCTGGCTCTGGCCATCGGTGCCAGCCAGGCTGACGATGTTGAGCGCGCCGGGAATGTGGCCGCCCTGCACGGAATGCTTGATGAGCTTGCCGGCGTACATGTCGTGCGGACGCGCATCCACCAGCACCACGTTGGGATCGCGGCGGGATAGCACATCGTCATAGACCTGCTGCCATGGCACGAACAACGCACCATTGGCTGGCTTGAGGGAGACGTTGCCCGCCCTGGGGGCGGGCGTGGAGACCTTGCTCAGCTCGTTGAAGCCGGCCCATTCCTGGCCGCCGCCGTCGAGAATCTTCACCCGGCTCATGTCGAAGCCGTACAGGTCGAGCAGGTAAAACAGCCGCGCGGTCAGCGCCGAGCGGGAATCGTCATACAGCACGAGGGTGGAATCGTCGTCCACCCCCCAGCCGCGCAAGGTGGCCTGGAATTTGTCGCGCGCGGGAAACAGCATGATGGAGCGCCCCGTGTTGTCGCCCAGGTCCTTGAAGCGCTGCACCTGCAGCGAGCCAGGGATATGGCCGACGGTGTAATAACGGTGCGGGTGGTAACGCACTTCCAGAATCACCAGCTTGGGGTTCTTCGCCTTCTCGGCGGAGAGCCAGTCGGCATCGACCAGGAAGGAACGGTCGGCGAAGGCCGGGTTGGCCAGGAACGAGGCCAGGGCGGCCAGAAGGGAAAGCCATTTGCGCATGGTGCACCTCTAGAAAAAAATGCGGCCCTAGCAGCCTGTCGGATTTTGGAATCGTCGGCTGCGAAACGGCCGCAGCGGCCCATTTTTCACCAGCTTTTTGCCCCATAGTTCGACTATGCGGCGGCAAATCCGGCAAAAACTGGCCTCGCTGGGGCCGCTTCTCGCTTTTCGACGACCATAGCCCGACAGGCAGCGAGGGCCGCGAAAAACCTGACGGAATAAAGCAAGAAAACGATCAATAACCGAATTTGGCGTTGATGCCCAGGGTGAGGATTTGATAGTTCTTGGCGGCGGTGGTGCCGAACGCGTCTTCAAAGCGATCCACCCAGGCGGCGAACAGTTCCAAATCCTTGGTCAGGGCGTACTTGGCGCCCAGGCTCCAGGTGTCTATGTCGCGGTTGAAAAACTGGGTGGCATCGCGGTTCTGGCCGTAGGTGGCGATCAGCGTGGTTTTGCCCAGCTTGTAGGTGCTGTTCAGGTAGGTGTTGGTGTCCAAGCCGAGGTTTTTCACGTCATCGTAGAAGGCTGCCACGGACCAGTCCTTGGCCTGGTAGCGGCCGGCGATCTGCCAGCTGGAGTCGTTGTGGATCTTGCTGTTGGCCACGAAGAGTGTGCCACTACCGATGCGGTCGGCATTGATGTCGATCCAGTCCACCCCGATATACCACGGCCTTTGTTTGAACTTCACGCCCAGGCCCTTGGCCTCGCCACCCTGATAGTTGCTGATCGGGCCGGCTGGAAAGGCGCGACGACGTGGCGGGTCCGCCCCCGCAAGGGGCACGGCAGACCCGCAATCGAGCACGCGGCAGCCCGTCAGACTTTGGTCGTCGAACGCTTTGCAGGCGACGATTAAAAAAGTCCAACAGACTGCCAAACCAACGGGCTGTGATGTGCTTATTGAAAGCCGAACAGGGGAAAATCCACCGCTGAATCAGCAACCTGTCACCTTGCCCGGCACCCCGTTTCTGTCCAGGCGGTCGAGAATTTCCACACGCTGACAGCGCGATTCGTCGTACTTCATCAAGATCAGATTTGGACAATTTTGGGATCGCTGCATCGAGGTGACGCAGGCGTCTTCTCCCAGCGCTCCGCCCAGCGTTTCCATCTGCGATTCATCCAAGATTTTTCGCACACCTATGATGACGGTCATGATCGTTCTCCTTTCATCGAGTTCCTGGCGCCCCATGCCCACCAACCATTTGGAGGGAATGGACGGCCCTTCGTTAACCGGTAATTTCGGCCCACGTGACCTGCTTTCCCGCATCAAGGGATTCCCTGGCAAACCGGGGCGACCATGTAAGCGCTAGTCCGAGCGGCCACCGAAGTATCCGTTATCGAGGTATTCCGACGAGTACGGGCTCGCGGTGCCGGAGTTGTCCTCATGTGTTGCGGATTTCCCTTGCACGCCTTCCTGGTCTCGGTCCGTGGCCGGTGTTTGGGTCAGACTGGTACCCACCCATTTCATGGCTTCCGCTTGCTGTGTTGCGACTAGTTCCTGCTTTTCTTTCTTGTCGACCGTTACGATGCCTGCAGCCGTGGCGCCGAATAAGGCGGTAAGCGCCAAGCCAAGGCCTACGGCAAAGAAGCCTCGCTGATTTACCTGTGTGTTATGGGTTTTCATGGTCATCTCCTTCAGGAACCTTGCCCCTCTAGATGAGGGAGCAATAAAGTCAGGCCCATTGGCTGGATCCTCGGCTTGCGCTTGGTCTGCGGTTTGCTGAAGGCTCACCACCGACAGTCAGCGTGATTTCACGATAAACGAGCATCACTCACGGATGACCCACAGATCGAAAAACTGGCAGAATTACCCTAGACGGGCGCGGGCGGCGAGGGCTTGTGTCTTGGCGCTGGGGCTGACACCCAGGACAACCGATAACCTCTGTCGGCAACGACGGTAGGTTTCCAGGGCCTGTGCGGGCTCGTCCTGTTCCAGATAGCAACGCATCAGGCTCTGGTAGATTTCCTCGGCCAGCGGCTCCAGTTCCAGGGCGCGGCGATAGCATTCGGCGGCCTGATTCCTTTGACCGAGCCGCTCCAGGGCGGCTCCATGCGCGGCGACAAGGCGCAAATAGTGGCTGCGCAGCCTATCCCGCCGCCCCAGCAGCCACGCGGCCTCATCATCTCCGGCGAGAAAAGCGCCCGTGTAGCGTGCCATGGCCTGTTGCGCCAGGTCCATTGCCGCATCCCCCTGGTGCGTCTCGAAGTCGCCGGCGAGGCGCTCGAACGCCCAGGCATCCACCCAGACCCGCTTGTCGTTGAGCGAAAGCTTGCCTTCCTGGATCAGGATGGCCTTATCGTCGCCCAGCAGCTTGCGCAATCGGGAAATGGCCATGTCCAGCGCGTGCCGGGCGGTGCCTTCGCCACTGTCCTCCCACAAGGCCTCTGCCAGGCTGCTTGCCGCCACGTTGCGGCCACCGAGAGCGATCAGCGCTTTGAGCAGTTCCAGGGGTTTTTTCTGCGTCTTGCCGGAGGTGCTGATGGGGACATCGTCCTTGTGAACCACGAAGCGGACCAGGGTGTAAACGCGGATGGGCCAGGGCCAGTTCTCAGTGGTGGGCGAATCGGGCAGCAGGCCGCGCCTGCGGATAAGGCGGCGCACGTAATCCACCTCGATGCCAGCCTCCAGCGCGCGTCGGCAAAGCGGGGCCAGCATCCGCGGCAGCCAGAACGGGAAGATGGCCATGGCGTTCAAGCGTCTGCCGGCCGCCAGCGCCCGACGCAGTGCGGCCAGCCCCTGCGCCTCCTGGTCCTGGCTAAACCACGAATAGGCCTCGACCAGATCTGCCTGAAAGGCCGTCATGGCGCTGGGAAAGCGCTGCGCGAAATCCCTCGGCCAGGGCAGATGAGCGCGGGCCGCCTTTGCCTGCCCATTGAGCGCCAAGGCCTGGGCCAGTAGCAGCTCCCCTAAAGCCATCGGGGTGACGGCACCGGTCGCCACGACCCTTTCCTGAAAACCTTCCAGTGATTTCACCGCGACAGCGGAGTCGCCCGACATGAGCAGGATGCCGGCACGCAGATATTGGATCTGCAACACATGCAGCGTCCAGGCGGGGTCGAGCAATTGTTTCATCCTGACCAAAGACGTTTCGGCCATGGCCAGGTCGGCCACGATGGTGGCGGAAAAGCACGCGCTGGCCTGCACCATGGAATCCATCAGATGGATGCCGGTTTGAGTGGCCAGATCCAGCCCTCTTGCCACCCATTCGCGCGCGCCCGGCAGGTTGAGCGCGGCGCCCTCGATTTGCGCCCGGGCGCTGGCATAGAGCAGGTAGGACAAAGGGAAGGCCTCGGCCTGGGGGGCGGGAAAACTCACCCGGGAGAGCCGGGTTTGGGTCTGTTCGATGCCGTCCCCTCGCCAGACGGTGTTCATCACCACCATCCATGCGAAAAGGCCAACACTTTGCAGTGAAGGCGGATCGAGGAGCAGGGTTTCGGCCCTGGCTATCCAATATTGAAGTTGAGGCGTGTAGGGAGCAGCCGTAAGCAGGGTCATCCCCGAGCTCAGGACGCGGGCCTCGATATCCGGACTCGGAAATTGTGGAAAGCGTTGTTGCAATCGTTTCAGCTCGACGAGCCAGGGGTCGATTTCAGCGAAGGTATGCCAGGGCGCGGAAAACGACTCGACGATGGCGGCCCAGGCCAGGTAGGCGCCGGCGGTATCCTCCCGCGCCATGAACTGTTGATAGGCCCGCGCCAGCGGCAGCCGAGCCGCTGGCGGATCAAACAGGCGCAGCACCGAGCCGTGCCAAAACTGCAACCAGGGGTCGGCGTTCCGCACCGTCTCGGTCAGCGCCTCCAACCATTGCCGCAGCGGAGCCATACGGCCTGTTTCCATCCAATCCGCCGCGTGGGCGCAGATCAGGCGGGCCAACTCATCCCAAGCAAGGGCTTGCATCAGGAGGCCGGCGGCTGCCTCCACTTTGCTCTGCGCCTCCAGCAAGCCGGCGGCCCGGATTCGCATTGCCGTCACCTCGTCCGCCGGATAGTCGCGTTCCAGGCGCAACAGCAGGAATTCACGCAGGATCGGGTGGAATTGGTAGTTGCCCGAGCCGGCGCCTGGTTCCTCCTGTCCGTGCTCGCTGATCAGGAGGTGTTCCCGGCTGAGCCGGGCAAGGATAGCGGCGGCTTGTTCGACACCCGTCAGGTCTCGGGCAAGCGCGCCGGACGCGAAAGGCAGCAGCGCGGCCTGGAGCAGGAAAGCGCGATCGCTGGCCAGAAGTTTGTTGAAGAACTCGCGGTCAAGGAATTCGGCCACGGGTTTGGCGTGGGCCGGGTTCAATTTCGGTCCCTCGTGGACACCCAGACGCATGATCAATACCTGTATCGCCGCCCAGCCGTCGCAGGCGGCGTGCAAGCCCGCCGCAGTTTCGCCAGGAACGTCCCACAGCCGCGCCAGTTCTTCACTCTCGAATTCGGTGAAGCGCAGGTCGCCCCAGCCGATCCGCAGGGTGCTGGCATAGGCGTAGCGTCGAGACAGCGGATCAGGGGCATCACGGCGGCTGGCGACCACCATGAGGCTGTCCCGCGGCAGCAGGTCCAGCACCAGGTCCAGCAGCCGGTGCAGGGGCGCGGCGTCGGCCAGTTTCTGGTAGTTGTCGAGGACCAGCACCCGCGGCGGCGTCCAGCCCTGGAACAGTTGCGTGAAATAGCGGCGGGCGAAAATCTCGGGCGCCATGAGATGTTCCGGCGACAGACGCGGAAGCCCTCGGCGCGCCCCCGCGGCCAGGTTCAAGTAATGGAAGAAGGTGGCGAGGTCGTTGTCGCCCTCGTCAAGCTGATACCACAGCACGGGCAAAACCCGCGCCCGCGTCCAGCTCGCCAGCAGGGACGTCTTTCCCGAACCGGCCGGGGCGGTCACCCACGCCAGGCTGCCTTTCGCGCTTCGTCGAGGCGCCGGAACAGGCGCTCGCGTGGCAGCAGTCCGGAAGTGTCCGGTGCTGCCAATTTGCCTAGTAATGCTTTTTTCTCGGCCATCGCGCCCCCTCGCAATTCATTCGTTATCGATCCGGATGGATCACCCGCGTCAACTTAACGTGAAAGAACATGCGGACGAGGATCGCGAGCGCCTCGACTGCCTCACAGCTGCGGCGCGCGAGACGCCCACGATCCCGGTTTAACCTTGCGGGGTGGCCTTTCGGTCATGCCCGTTGGAATGACGCGCATGGCCGACCTTTTTACTCGTGTTTGAGTTTTCGCTACAAGAGGGGGCCGGGTCGATACCCAGTTGCCGTGCCGTCAGGGTACGGTTGCCGCTGCAACATTCCAGGACCGGGGTGATCGAGGCCGCTTCTCATCGCCGGCGTGGCCGCCGACATAGCCCACCACCAGCGGCACCGTGGCCAGGGCGCGGGGGCTGGCGGAAGACACCACGCCGGTGGCGAATACCAGACCGAAAGCGATCAGCGGATAGGCAGCGAGGAGATCGGGGACTTGTTCGAACATGGTCAACGCGCCCCCAGCTCATGGAGCTTTTGCGCCACCTTCACTTCATCCTAAACCGGACAAGCCGGAAGCAAATAGGTATGACAAACCTCGGCTTTGCTCATGCGTAGCGGATGCCCGAAGGGCGATCCGCTAACCCCACGCCACGGGAGCGCAGAGTTTGGCGGAACCGCCTTCGGCGTTCCGCCCTACACGTTACGGCCACCCCGGATAAACGCCCCAACCATGCCCGACTACCGCCGTTACCGCATCCCTGGAGGCACCTACTTCTTCACGGTGACCCTGCTGGACCACCAGAACCGTTTGGCGGAACCGCTTCGCGTTCCGCCTTACGGGGCCTTGAACCTGGCATGACCAGAATGCAAAAAGCCGCCTTCTGGCGGCTTTTTCGGAGAACCAAACCAACCAGTTCAGCGCTTGGAGAACTGCTTGCGACGGCGCGCCTTGTGGAAGCCAACTTTCTTGCGTTCCACTTCACGGGCGTCGCGGGTGACCAGACCGGCTTTCTTCAGCGTGCTTTTCAGGCCAGCGTCATATTCGATCAGGGCGCGGGTGATGCCGTGGCGGACCGCGCCGGCCTGGCCGGTTTCACCGCCGCCGTTGACGTTGACCATGATGTCGAAGCTAAGCGCACGTTCGGTCAGCACCAGGGGCTGACGCACGATCATGCGGCCGGTTTCACGGGCGAAGTAGAGATCGACGGGCTTGCCGTTGACCACGATGTTGCCGGAACCCGCTTTGATGAACACGCGAGCAACGGAGCTCTTGCGGCGGCCGGTGCCGTAGTAATAGTTACCAATCATTCGGATTCCTTAGATTGCCAGGGTTTTGGGCTGCTGCGCGGTGTGCGGGTGAGCACCGCCGGCATAGACCTTGAGTTTCTTGATCATGGCGTAGCCCAGGGGACCCTTGGGCAGCATGCCTTTCACCGCCTTCTCCAGCGCGCGGCCGGGGAAACGATCCTGCATCTTGCCGAAGGTGGTCTCATTGATGCCGCCGGGGTAGCCGGTGTGGCTGTAGTACTTCTTGCCTTCGGCCTTGTTGCCGGTGACGCGGAGCTTTTCGACGTTGACCACGACGATGTAGTCGCCAGTATCAACGTGCGGGGTAAAGATGGCCTTGTGCTTGCCACGCAGACGGCGGGCGATCTCGGACGCCAGACGTCCCAGCACCCGGTCAGTGCCGTCCACCAGGTACCAGTCGTGCTGGACCTCGTGGGGCTTAGCGGAGAAGGTTTTCATGTTCGTTGTACCAAGAAAGGAGGCTTCGGAAAGCGTTGGATTCTATTGGGTTTACCGATTTCCTGTCAAACCGGTATTTGCCTTGGATGGATGCATCGGGATAATCGCGGCCCATGTCGATCACCTGGTTGCTCACCAATTTCCTCGCGGCCTTCCTGTTGCCACCGCTCAACCTGCTCCTCCTCGGCGGTTTCGGCCTGCTGCTGCTGAAGCGACGGCGGGCATTGGGGCAAACCTTGATCGGCTTCAGCCTGGGCGCGCTGTGGCTGCTGGCGACACCGTTCGTGGGTGATGGAATGCTCGATGCATTGAAACCGCCCGCCAGTAATCTTGACGGCAGGCAGGCCGATGCCATCGTGGTCTTGAGTGGTGGCAGCCGCTACGATACGGTGGAATACGACGGCGATACGGTAGGGCGTTTCACTCTGGAGCGAGTGCGCTACGGCGCCTGGCTGGCGCGAAAACTGGGCAAACCGTTGCTGGTGGCCGGGGGGGCGCCCGACGGTGGCCGCCCCGAGGGACAGTTGATGCGCGAGACGCTGGAGCGGGAATTCGGCGTGAAGGTGCGCTGGGTGGAAGATCGTTCCGAGAATACATGGGAAAATGCGCATTTTTCCGCCGCGCTACTGAAGAAAGAAGGCATCAGCCGCATCTACCTGGTCAGCCATGCCTGGCATCTGCCACGCGCGCTGCCGGCATTCGAGCACGAGGGCTTACGCGTGGTGCCGGCCGGAACCGGCTATTCCCGTGGCCATGGCCCGCGCCCACTGGATTTCGTACCCAGCGCAAAGGGTCTTTACGACAGTTATCTGGCCATGCATGAAGGCATCGGCCTGGTTTGGTATCGCATTCGCCATTAGGAGAAATTCAATGAAATCCCGCGTCAAATGGGTTGAAAACGTCTGTTTCATGGCCGAATCGGAAAGCGGCCACGCCATGATCATGGATGGTTCACCGGATATCGGCGGCCACAACCTGGGCCCGCGGCCGATGGAAATGCTGCTGATGGGCGCCGGCGGCTGCACCTCGGTGGATGTGGTGATGATTCTGCAGAAAAGCCGCCAGGACGTGACCGGCTGCGAAGTCGAAGTGAGTGCTGAACGGGCCACCGATCATCCCAAGGTGTTCACCCAGATTCACATGCATTTCACGTTGCGCGGACGTGGATTGAAGCCGGAGATCGTCGACCGCGCCATCAAGTTATCTGCGGAGAAGTACTGTTCCGCCAGCATCATTCTGGGCAAGACCGCGGCGATGACTCACGACTTCGAGATTATTGAGGAAGCGCCCGCCAGCGCCTGAAATCAGTTTTTTTCCTCGTTCAGCCACTCCAGGGCGATGCCGGGATCATCAAACGCCTGTACTTCCGCATCGACGAACAGGCGGTTCAGCCAGGCCAGCCAGACGATCCATTCATCCGCCGTCACCACGGCGATCTTGCGGAAATCATAGCGATGTTCACGCGAGAACTTGATCTCTTCCCAGGCCACATCGAGGGTGTAGCGAACCATGTCACGCAGATCGAGCAACACATTGACGCCGCCTTCAAATTGCAGGCCATGCAGCATGTGCTGCTCAAAGTCCTTGTAGTCCGCCAGCGTGAATTCGCCGATAACGGAGACGGAAACCAGGTTTTTTTCACTGCTGATTGCAATCATTTTCCATTCCTCGTGAGTTGTACCGCCCGGATACCGGCCAGCACGGTAATCAGCATGCCGACCCAGGCTGAGATCGGCATCTCCATGTCGAAGATTAAGGCATCCAGAATACTGCCGAATACCACCGTACTGTAGGCGAACGCGGCCACCACCACGGTATCGCCCTTGCGGTAGGCGCGGGTCATGGCGAGCTGGCCCAGGGTAGCGAACAGGCCAATACCGAGCAGCACGGCAACGTGCTCTGATGTGGCCGGCACATGCCAGCCGCCGAGGCCGGCCAACGCGCTGGCACCCAGGGTGGACACCAGCGCGAACCAGAACACCGTGCGCCATTCCGGCTCACCCAGGCACCCCAGACGGCGCACATAGACATAGGCGAAAGCCGCCATCACCCCGGAGAACAGACCGACCAGGCCGGCCACCAGGTCTTGCGGCGCGCTGTCCCAGGGCCGCAACATGAGCGCCACGCCGAGGAAGCCCACCGCCACCGTCACCTGCTGCGGCCGATTGGGCCGCTCGTTGAGCTGCCAGGGCATGAGCAGGGCGAGAAAGAGGGGCGCCGTGTAATTGAGGGTAATGGCCAGCGAAAGGGGCAAATGCGCCACGGCGTAAAAGTAGGTGGCCAGGGCGAGAAAGCCGACCACGCTACGCCGCAGATGCAGGCCGATGTGCTCCCCCAGGAAGTGCCGCCCAGTCCTGATGCCGTGGCGCAGCGTCATCCCAGCCAGCAGCAGGAGCAAGCCAATCAGGGAACGGTAGAACACCAGTTCATGGCTGGAGAACCACTGCACGCCCAGCTTCACCAGCACGCTCATGAGCGCGAATGAGGCTCCAGCCAGGAGCATCCAGGTGGAGCCCAAGGGTTATTTTTCCGCTGTCGACTCGGGGGCTTGCAGGATGCGCGCGGCCAGCTCCACCGGCTGGGTTATCGGAAGGCTCTTGCCTTCCGCCGCCACTTGCAACTCCTCGAATTTGCGCGCAGTCACCAACACCCGGCTTTCCAGCGAGCCGGTGGCGTCGTTGTAGGCTTTCACCGCCTGGCCCAGATTCTTGCCGACGCTGTTCCAGTGCTCACCCAATTTGGACAAGCGCTCATACAACTGGGCGCCCAACTGGCTGACTTGGCGCGCGTTGTCGGCCAGGGCCTCCTGGCGCCAGCCGTAATAGACCGCCTTCAACAAGGCCAGCAGGGTGGTGGGCGTGGCGAGGATCACTTTCTTATCGCTGGCATATTCGATCAGGTCGGGGTCTTCCCTCAGCGCGGCGCCGAAGAAGGCTTCACCAGGGAGGAACAGCACCACGAATTCCGGCGCCGACGCGAACTGTTCCCAATAGGCCTTGGCCGCCAGTTGTTGGACATGGGTGCGCACATGCTGGGCGTAGCGAGCGAGCGCGCGCTGGCGGGTGTCTTCATGTTCTGCCTCCACCGCTTCCAGATAGGCGGCAACCGGCGCCTTCGAGTCCAGCACCACGCTCTTGCCACCGGGCAGGCGCACCACCATGTCGGGGCGGCGTCCATCAGCGGTGGTTTCCTGTTCAAAGAAATCGCAGTGATCCAGCATCCCGGCCATTTCCACCACCCGGCGCAACTGCACCTCGCCCCAGCGGCCGCGCACCTCGGGACGGCGCAGGGCAGTCACCAGGCGATGCGTCTCGCTCTTCAGATCATGCTGGGCGGCCAGCAGGCCTTTAACCTGCTCGGTGAGGCCGGCGTAGGCGCCACTGCGCAACTGTTCCATTTCCCGCTGCTGGGTGTTGAGCTTATCCAGAGTTTCCGCCAGTGGCTTGACCAGGGTAGCCACCGCCTGCTGGCGGGCCGCCAGATCGCCCCTGGCCTGTTCCTGGAAGCTGGCGAGGTTCTGCCGGGCAAGGTCGAGAAACGCCTGGTTGTTGCTCTTGAGCGCGTCGGCGGAGAGGGCTTTGAACGCGTCGGCCAGCTCGCGCTCGGCATTCCGCAACAACGCGGCTTTCTCGTCGGCGCTGTCGCGTTCCTGTTCCAGGCGGGTTTCCAGTTCGGTGACGCGGGATTGCCAGCGGCCACGCTGCCAGAACAGCAGGATCAGACCCAATGCGAACCCCAGCAGGGCGGCGAATACGATGTCCATCCTACGATTGAATGCACAGGCTCAACGCCTGCCGCCAATTCGGCAGACGCACGCCGAACACGCGCGCCAGCTTGTCGTTGTTCAACCGCGAGTTGCGCGGGCGCTTCGCCGGGGTGGGGTAGTCGCTGCCGGGAATGGGCAACAGCGTCGCCCTGGATTCCTCGCCGTCGAGCGACTGAATGGCTTGCGCGAAGCCATGCCAGGACGTCTCGCCGCTGTTGGTCATGTGATACACGCCCCACGGCTCGGGCCGGTCGGCGCCGCGTGCAGGTGAGAGGTGTTGGGCCAGGATCAACGCGGTGGCTTCGGCCAGCATCCGGCTCCAGGTGGGGGCGCCGATCTGGTCCGCGACGATTTTGAGTTCCGGCCGCTCCCGCATGAGCCGCCGCATGGTGAGCAGGAAGTTGGCGCCGCGCGCGCCATAGACCCAGGAAGTGCGAAAGATCAGATGGTGTTGGCAGGCGGCCTGGATCGCCTGTTCACCGGCCAATTTGCTGGCGCCATAGACATTGAGCGGGCCAGTCGCATCGTCTTCTTGCCGGTATCTAGCGCCACTGCCGTCGAACACATAGTCGGTGGAGTAATGCACCAGCAGCGCGCCCAGTTTCTCGGCCTCAACGGCGAGAATGCCGGGTGCGCTGGCATTGATGGCGTAGGCCAGATCAACTTCACTTTCCGCCTTGTCGACCGCGGTATGCGCGGCTGGGTTGACGATGATCCGCGGAGCCACCTCGCGCACCACGCGGCGGATGGCGTCGGCATCCGCCAGGTTCATGATTTTGGAATCGACGACAACGACTTCGCCAAGACAAGCCAGGGTGCGGCGCAACTCCCAGCCAACCTGGCCACTGCCGCCGGTCAGCAGAATCTTCATGGGTAGACCTCGGCGTCTTTCAGCAAGCTCCCCACCTTGTCCTTGGCCGATAGCGCCGGTTCGCCGCCCAGTGGCAAACCCAATGGCCACGGAATGCCGATCGCCGGGTCGTTCCAGCGCATGCAACGCTCATGTTCCGGCGCGTAGTACTCGGTGGTCTTGTAGAGGAAGTCGGCGGTTTCCGAGAGCACCAGGAAGCCGTGCGCGAAACCGGGCGGCACCCACAGCATGTGCTTGTTCTCGGCCGACAGTTCGTGCCCGGTCCACTTGCCGAAGTTGGGCGAGGATTTACGCAGATCGACGGCGACATCGTAGACCGCGCCGCTGGTCACACGCACCAGCTTGCCTTGCGGTTGGTGGAGCTGGTAATGCAAGCCACGCAACACCCCTTGGCCGGAGCGGGAGTGGTTGTCCTGCACGAAATCCAGGTTCAGCCCCAAGCTCTGGAAGGTCTTGCGGTTCCAGCTTTCCAGGAAGAAGCCGCGCGCATCACCAAAGACTTTCGGTTCGATGAGGAGGACTTCGGGCAGTTCAGTCGTGATGAACCGCATCAGAAGATCCTCTCGTTGAGCATGGCCAGCAGGTATTGGCCATAAGCGTTTTTCTTCAGAGGGGTGGCGAGTTTCTCCACCTGCTGTGCGTCGATGTAGCCCTGCCGGTAGGCAATCTCCTCCGGACAGGCGACCTTGAGGCCTTGGCGCTTTTCAATCGTTTCGATGAACAGGCCGGCTTCCAGCAGCGATTCGTGGGTGCCGGTATCGAGCCAGGCATGGCCGCGCCCCAGAATTGAAACATTGAGTTCGTTCCATTCCAGGTAGCGCCGGTTGACGTCGGTGATTTCCAGTTCGCCGCGCGGCGAGGGTTTCATGCCGCGGGCGATGTCGATCACGCGGTGGTCATAGAAGTAGAGCCCGGTGACGGCGTAATTGGACTTGGGCGCCGTGGGTTTTTCTTCCAGGCTGATGGCGCGGCCGGCGGCGTCGAACTCGACCACGCCGTAACGCTCGGGATCGTTGACCCGATAGGCGAAAACGGTGGCGCCACTGGCCTGGTCGCTGGCGGCGCGCAGGTCTTGCGCCATTTCATGGCCGTAGAAGATGTTGTCGCCCAGAACCAGGGCGGAGGGGCCGCCGCCAATGAAGTCGGCGCCGATGATAAAGGCCTGCGCCAGGCCGTCTGGGCTGGGTTGTACGGCGTAGCGCAAGTTGAGGCCCCACTGGCTGCCGTCGCCGAGCAGTTGTTCGAAGCGCGGCGTGTCCTGCGGGGTGGAGATGATCAGGACGTCGCGGATGCCAGCCAGCATGAGCGTGGTCAGCGGGTGGTAGATCATCGGTTTGTCGTAGATCGGCAGGAGCTGCTTGGACACCGCCAGGGTGGCGGGATACAGGCGTGTACCGGAGCCACCAGCGAGGATGAGGCCTTTGCGGGTCTTGGTAACACTCATGACTCGCTCCTGGTGGCGTAGTGAGTGTCGAGCCACTTGCGGTATTCGCCGCTCGCCACGTTTTCCACCCAGCCGCGGTTGTCCAGATACCACTTCACCGTCTTGCGGATGCCGGTCGCGAAGGTTTCGGCAGGTTTCCAGCCGAGTTCGCGGTGAATCTTGCTGGCGTCGATGGCGTAGCGACGGTCGTGGCCGGGGCGGTCTTTGACGTAGGTAATCAAGCGGGTGGCGGGGCCATCGACGCTGGGCTGGAACTCATCGAGCAGGCCACAGACCCGGTGCACGATGTCGAGGTTGGGCATCTCATTCCAGCCGCCGATGTTGTAAGTCTCGCCCACCCGGCCTTTGGCCAGCACGGCGCGAATCGCGGCGCAGTGGTCGGAGACATAGAGCCAGTCGCGCACGTTCATGCCATCGCCGTAGATCGGCAGCGCCTTACCCTGGGTGGCGTTGAGGATCATCAGGGGGATGAGTTTCTCGGGGAACTGGTAGGGTCCGTAGTTATTGGAGCAGTTGGTGGTGAGCACCGGCAGGCCATAGGTGTGGTGGTAGGCGCGCACCAGATGGTCGGAGCTGGCTTTGCTGGCGGAATAGGGGCTGTTGGGGGCGAACGCGGTTTCTTCGGTGAAGGGCGCGTCGTCGCGGCCGAGGGAACCATAGACTTCGTCGGTGGAGACGTGGAGGAAGCGGAATGCGGCCTTCTCGGCGTCCCCCAGGCCGTTCCAGTAGGCTCGAACTTCTTCGAGCAGATGGAAGGTACCGACGATGTTGGTCTGGATGAAGTCTTCCGGGCCGTGGATGGAGCGGTCGACGTGGGACTCCGCCGCGAAATTGATGATGGCGCGCGGCTGCTGTTCGGCCAACAGGCGGCCAACCAGGGCGCGGTCGCCAATGTCACCCTGGACGAAGAGATGCCGGCCATCGCCTCGCAGGCTGGCGAGGTTCTCCAGGTTGCCGGCGTAGGTGAGTTTGTCGAGGTTGAGGACCGGCTCGTGGTGTTCAGCCAGCCAGTCGAGGATGAAGTTCGCGCCGATGAAGCCGACGCCGCCGGTGACGAGGATCATGTTGTCTCCTTATTCAGTAAAACCTTGCGGGTTCATGGATTGCCAGCGCCAGGTGTCTTCGCACATTTCATCCAGCCCACGTTGTGCTTTCCAGCCCAGTTCGCGGGCCGCCAGCGCCGGGTCGGCATAGCACTGGGCGATGTCGCCGACACGGCGCGGCGCGAACTGGTAGGGCACTGAACGCCCGCTGGCTTTCTCGAAGGCCTTCGCCATTTCCAGCACGCTGTAGCCGCGCCCGGTACCCAGGTTCCAGATTCGCACGCCGGTGCCCTCAGCGAGTTTTTCCACGGCTTTGAGGTGGCCCTGAGCCAGGTCGACCACATGGATGTAATCGCGCACCCCGGTGCCGTCCGGCGTCGGGTAGTCGTTGCCCCAGACGTTCAGATACTCGCGCCGGCCCACCGCCACCTGGGCGATGTAGGGCATCAGGTTGTTGGGAATGCCACGCGGGTCCTCGCCGATGCGGCCACTCTTGTGCGCGCCCACCGGGTTGAAATAACGCAGCAGGGCGATCCGCCACTCCGGGTCGGAGACCGCCAGGTCAGCCAATATCTGCTCAATGATCAGCTTGCTGCGGCCATAAGGGTTGGTGGTGGCGCCCACCGGAAAATCCTCGCGGATCGGCACCGAGGCGGGATCCCCGTAGACCGTGGCGGAGGAACTGAACACCACGGTTTTCACCCCGGCCGCCTGCATGGCCTCGAACAGGGTGAGGCTGCCAGCGAGGTTGTTGTCGTAATAGCGCAGCGGCTGTTCCACCGACTCGCCCACCGCTTTGAGGCCGGCAAAGTGGATCACGGCGTCGATGGCGTGTTTCCGGAACAACCCGTCGAGCGCGCCGCGATCGCGGATGTCGGCCTGGATGAAGGGAAACTCGCGGCCGCTCAATGCCTTCACCCGCCGCAACGATTCCGCGCTGCTGTTGCACAGGTTGTCGAGCACCACGACGTCATGGCCGGCGGCGAGGAATTCCAGGCAGGCGTGGGAACCGATGTAACCGGCGCCACCGGTGATCAGGATGGTCTGTTTCATGTTCTTGAACGGTTTACCAGAATTGCCAGGCGCCGGTTTGCAGCACCCATAGACCCAGAATCAGGTTGGTGCTGGCATGCGCGGCGATCGGCGCCCAGAGCGTGTTATAGGTTCGATACAGCCAGGCATAGGCCAGGCCAGCCAGGATGCCGGCGAACCAGAGAGTGTGTTCGCTACCGAAGAGAATACTGGAGAGGAGGATGGCGCGCAGGCCGACTTCGCTCGCCGTGACGGAAAGGAAGTCCTGGCGCTCGATCCAGCGCAGCAGAAAGGAGCGCCAGAACAACTCTTCCATGAGCGGCACCAGCAGCGTGGCACCGGCCAGGCGAAAGGCGATCAGCGTCCAGCTCAAGCCGCCGTCCGGTGTGCGCGGATCATAGCCGGTAGTCCCACCGAGGTTGAGCCAGCCCTGATCGAGATTGACCCACAGCATGAACACCAGCACGCCGAGCAAAAGCGAGACGATGAAAGGGGTGCGTGCCGGGCGCACCAACAACTCGCGATACTCGCTCCGGAAATGCCAGAGCGCGAACACCACCACGGCAACCTTGACGGGATACAGCCAGCGTGTGTCGAAGCTGGCACCCCATGCCCGCGTGCCCTGTTCCACGGCTAGAAACACCATGTACAGGGCGAAAGGGGTGCCGCGGGCGAGCAGCGGCCGGTTCATGGCCCTATGCCCTGCTGAAACCCGCTTATTTGAGGCCGGAAAGGGCTTTCTCGACCGACCCCGGTTCAGCCGGCGAGGCCGATGGCGCACTGGCTACATGGCCCGCCACCTTGGCCTCGGCATAAGGCGCCACGTATTCGATCTTGGCCGCGGCACGTAGTTTGTCGAGCTCGGCCTTCGCCAGATCACGCTTGTGCGCGGTGAGCAGGAAGCGCTCGATCGCCGCTTTCGCTTGTTCCAGAGAAAGCGGTTGGCTCTGCGAGCCCGTCAGCGCCAGGATGGTGATCAGGTTGGGGCCTTCCAGGGTGATGGCCTGGCCGTCCTTGAGGGGATGCAACCTGGCCACCAATTCCAGCGGCAGTTGCTCGGCGGGTTTGACCGACTGGACGCCGCGCGCCGGGATGTTTTGCGACTTGAGCCACTGCACCAGATCATTCAGATTGGCGCCGCTAGCGAGCCTGGCCTTCACCGCACCGGCATTTTCCGGGCTGACCTGGATCATGATTTCCTGCAAACGGTAAATGCGCCGCTCACCGAACAGCTCGGGATGCTTGCCGTAGTAGTCGCTGATCTCGGTATCGCTGGCCTTGGCCGCGCGCGCGGTGACCTTGTCGAGATAGGCCTGAGCGAGCACCTGGCGTTCCGCCGCCTGGAGTGACTGCATCACGTCCGCCTCTTTCTCCAGACCCGTTTTTTTCGCTTGCTGCACGAACAGGCGTTGTTCCAGCAGGGCGCTAAGCACTCGATTGGCGGCATCCTGAGCCTGAGCGGAATTTTTCACACCGGCCCGGGCCAACTCGCTCTCGATAGTTACTGTATTGATCGCTTCACCGTTCACCTTGGCCGCCACCTGGCTGGCTGGCGCCTCCGCGGTCTTTTTCTCACCACAGCCGGCGACGGCGACAACCAGGGCAGCCAACAGCACAGACAACTTCATTGTTTGGGGACGCATGATTTACTAGCCTCACTATTTTCAGGGTGGTGGGAGTCACAGCGGCAAAGCGCGGATTATGGTGGCCTGCCCCTTGCCGGCTCAAGCGTTGCCGGCCACATTTTTCCGCCGATGGCGCCAACCGGCTATTTCTGGGCCGCGGCGCGAAAGGCTTCGATGATGGGTTGCAAGGTGTCGTGCTTGAGTTTCAGCGCGGCCTGGTTCACCACCAGGCGCGAGCTGATGGGCATGATTTCTTCCACCGCCACCAGATTGTTGGCCTTCAGCGTACCTCCGGTGGAAACCAGGTCAACGATGACATCGGCCAGGCCGACCAGGGGCGCCAGTTCCATCGATCCGTAGAGCTTGATGAGATCGACATGCACCCCCTTTTCGGCGAAATGCAGGCGCGCGGTATTCACATATTTGGTCGCCACCCGCAGGCGCGCGCCCCGGCGCACGGCGGCTTGGTAGTCGAAACCAACCGGGGTGGCCACCATCATCCGGCACTTGGCGATGTTGAGGTCCACCGGCTGGTAGATCCCCTCACCGCCGTGCTCAATCAACACATCCTTGCCGGCGATACCGAGATCGGCTGCGCCATGTTGCACATAGGTGGGCACATCGCTGGCGCGCACGATGATCAGGCGCACCTCCGGGCGGTTGGTGCCGATAATCAGCTTGCGCGAGGACTCCGGGCTCTCGCTCGGCACGATGCCCGCCGCCGCCAGCAGCGGCAGGGTTTCTTCGAAGATGCGGCCCTTGGAAAGGGCGAGGGTGATTTGGGTCATGAGTGGTATTCGTCCGGCAAGTGTTCGGATTTTTCGTACAAGGTATCAGGGCAGAGGTCGATTTCACCGGGCCATTCCACCGTTCCCGCAACCACGCGAACCTGGCTGAATCGCTCGTAATCCTGAAGCTGCCGGAAAACCCCCTTGCCGAGATAAGGGCGCACATCGAACCGACGATGCTCGCCATTGCTGAAAGTCAGGCGCAGATTGAAGTCGGGGGTGGGAACAACGTGACTTACAAATACCATCACCACACCGCCCCGGAAAAATTGTCGCGAATGCGGCGATCCCGCGTCACCAGCGTTGCGTCTTCGTGCAAAGCCTGGGCGACGATCAAGCGGTCGAAAACATCGCGAGTCCAACTTACACCCAGGCCTCGTTTGACCACATCGTCCAGTGACGCGACGGAAACCTCCAATTCCATGATCTGGCGCAATGCAGCCAGAACGAAATCCGCGTCTCGTTCATTGCGTCCAATCTCGAAAAGGTACTGCAACTCCAGTCGGACCATGGGGGAAATGGCGCACCGCCCTTCCTCGATCAAGGCTCTCGCGGTCTTGGAAAGCTCCTCGAGCCGGCCCTCGTAAAGCCAGATCACCACATGGGTATCGAGATGGACTAACCGAGGTTGTTCGGTTCGCCCCATTCGGCTTCATCCCAGGTCTTGGCATTCACGAGCTCTTCCGGGTTGCCGTTGAACAGATGGCGGCGCGGCAGCTTGCTCAAATCCAGCTTCGGTCGCTCGGCCACCAGCAACAGATGCCGGCCATTGCGTTCAATCACCACCGGTTCGCCGGTTTCAAGAACCTGATCGGCAAGCTGGAAAATGTTCTGGCGCAGGGCAGTGAGGGTGACGGTTTGCATGAATGACGGCGAATCTATGTACACGTTTTTATTATAACCTGTACATAGACCCGCCTTGGCACAGAAATTACCCGAACAGCAATCCATTGACCCGCTTCACGAACCCGGCTGGGTCGCTGAGCTGGCCGCCGTCGAGCAGCACGGCCTGATCCAGCAGGAGGCCGGCGAGTTCGTCGAAGCGTTCGCCTTCCTCGGCTTCCATGCGCTTGAGCAGCGGATGGCCGAGGTTCACTTCCAGGATCGGCTGGGTTTCCGGTACGGCCTGGCCCATCTGTTTCAGCATCCGGGTCAGATTGGCGTTCATGTCACCCTCGTCGGCTACCAGGCAGGCCGGGGAATCGACCAGGCGGTGGCTGGCGCGGGCCTCCTTGGCGCGGCCCTCCAGGGCTTTCTTCAGGCGCTCCAGGAAAGGTTTGGCCTCCTCCTCCGTCTTGGCCGGTGCTTCCGGCTCCTCACCTTCCGATTTGATGGCGGCCAGTTCGACCTGGCCACGCGCCACCGACACCAGCGACTTGCCTTCGAACTCGAACAGGTTGGACACCACCCATTCGTCGACACGGTCGGTCAACAGCAACACTTCCACACCTTTCTTGCGGAACACTTCCAGATGCGGGCTGGATTTGGCCGCCGGCAGCGTATCGGCGGTGAGGTAATAGATCTTGTCCTGGCCTTCCTTCATGCGGCCGAGATAATCGGCCAAGCTGACGCTTTCTACATCAGTATCCTTCTCCACCTGGGTGGAGCGGAAGCGCAGCAGTTTGGCAATGCGCTCCTTGTTGGCCTGATCTTCGCCGACGCCTTCCTTCAACACCTTGCCGAAGTGTTCCCAGACCTTGGCGTATTCGTCCTTGCGGTTCTCGGCAATCTCGTCGAGCAGATCCAGAGTCTTGCGCACGCAACCGTTGCGGATCATTTCCATGTCGCGCGTCTCTTGCAGAATTTCCCGCGAGACGTTGAGCGGCAACTCGGCGGCGTCGATCACGCCGCGAATGAAGCGCAGGTAAGCCGGCATCAGTTTCTTTGTGTCTTCCATGATGAACACGCGCTTCACATAGAGCTTGACCCCGGTCTTGGCATCGCGATCCCACAGGTCGAAGGGCGCGTGAGCGGGTACATAGAGCAGCGCGGTGTAGTCCTGGCGGCCTTCCACCTTGACGTGGACCCAGGCCAGGGGGTCTTCGTAGTCGTGGCCGACGTGCTTGTAGAAGGCCTTGTATTCGTCTTCCGTGATGTCGCTTTTTGGCCGGGCCCAGAGGGCGTTGGCGCGGTTCACGGCCTCGGTTTCACCCTTCTCATCGGTGAATTCGACGGGAATGGCGATGTGGTCGGAGTATTCACGGATCACCGATTTGATCCGCCAGTCGTCGAGGAACTCGGCTTCGTCATCCTTCAGATGCAGCACAATCTCGGTGCCGCGGTCGAGTTTCTCGACGGTTTCCAGGGTGTAATCACCACTACCCTCGGACTCCCATCGGACACCGTGTTCCTGGGTGAGTCCGGCGCGACGGGTGGTCAAGGTGACCCGGTCGGCGACAATGAAGCAGGAGTAGAAGCCGACACCAAACTGGCCAATCAACTGGGCATCCTTCTTCTGGTCGCCGCTGAGCTTGCCGAAGAACTCCCGGGTGCCGGACTTGGCGATGGTGCCGATATGCTCGACCACCTCCTGGCGGCTCATGCCGATGCCGTTGTCGCGAATGGTGAGGGTCTTGGCCTCCTTGTCGACGCTGACCTTGATCTTCAGTTCGGCATCGTTCTCGAACAAAGCTGGATCGCTGAGTGCCTCGAATCTGAGCTTGTCGGCGGCATCACTGGCGTTGGAAATCAACTCACGCAGGAAGATTTCCTTGTGGCTGTATAGCGAGTGAATCATGAGGTGCAGCAGTTGCTTCACCTCGGCCTGGAATCCCAAGGTTTCTTTGGCAACGGTTTCGGTCATGGCGGGCATCTCCCTTGTTGAAAACAGGGGGATAGATGGGGCGGATGGCGGGAGGTTCAAGGGGGGCATGTAGCGCCGGCGAGACGCCGGCGCTACATCGGTGCCGGCCGTCCAATCAGATAACCCTGTGCGTAATCGACGCCGATCTCACGCAGGATGTCCAGGGTGGCTTCATCTTCAACGAATTCCGCCACCGTGGCCTTGCCGTAACCGCGTACCGCCTCGGTCAGTGCCCGCACGAACACCACATCGTCCGGATTGTGGGTGAGGCCTTTGATGAAGGAGCCGTCGATCTTGACAAAATCCACCGGCAGTTCCTTGAGGTATTGAAACGAACTGTAGCCGACGCCGAAGTCGTCCAGGCCAAAGGCGCAACCCAGACTGCGGAACTTGCCCATGATATGGGTCGCGCCCTTGAAGTTGGCCAGCGCGGCAGTTTCCGTGATTTCCAGCAACAACCGGTCCCCCGCGACTTGATGCCGCTCCAACAGCGTTTGCAGTGCCTCGAAGGCGGTGTCGTCGTCGAAACTGCGGCCGGACAGATTGAGCGCGACTTTCACACCATGATCGTGGGCCGCGGCGAACTTCACCACCGCCTCGATCACCCAGTGGTCGATGCGGCGAATCAGGCCGGTGCTCTCGGCCGCTTCAATGAACAAGCCGGGGGGAGTCAGGCTGCCATCGCGGTTGCACAGGCGTATCAAAGCCTCGTAATGGCTGATTCGCCCGGAGACGATGTGCTGAATCGGCTGGAAGTGCATCACGAACCGGTTTTCCTCCAGCGCCTGCTCGACTTCGCCACGCCAGTAGGCACGTTGGCTGACCGCTTCCTGGTAGGGATCATCAACGCTGTAAAGATGCCAGGAGCCATGCCCCTTGGCGCGCGCCTGGGAGAGCGCGACATCGGCGTTGCCGAGCAGGGTGTCGGCGCTGCCGCCCTGCTCGGGATAAGCGACCACCCCAACACTGACTGACAGGCGGTGCCGGCTGCTCAATTCCGAATACTGATGCAAGTGCAGCAAATCCTGATTGATACCGCGGGTCAGGACAATCGCCTCGGCCGGGGTCAGCCCGGTAAACGCGCAGGCGAAATCGTCACCGCCCAAGCGCGCCGCCACGGTCGGCACCGGGGATAGCCCTTGCAACAAGCGAGCGAACTGGAACAACACGGTATCGCCCGCTTCCTGGCCACCAGCCTCGTTCACCGATTTGAATTCGTCGATGTCGCACACCAGCAGAATGCCATGTTCGCCCAGGCTGAGCCGGTTCTCCAGTTCGCGCTTGAAGGCGCGCCGGTTGAACAGGCCGGTGACCAGGTCATGATCGGCCAGCAGGGAGAGGCGGCGTTCCGTCTGCTTGTGATCGGTGACATCCAGGCCAACCGAGAGATAAGCCATCTCGTCTTCACTTTCGTCGAGACAGGAGTGGAACCAGACCACCTCGCGCTCGCCACCCTCCTCGCGTACCAGCGTACCTTCTCCCTGGGTCGACACACCGACCTTGAGCCGCGCCAGGCTATCAAGGTATTCACCACGCTGCGCCGGGGTCAGGAACATATCGGCGAAAGTCGCACCTATCACCGCGCGCGCGGGTAACCCGGTGGCACGGATGGCATGGGCGTTGGCCAGGCGGATCCGCCCGCTCGCGGCATAAGTCAGAATCAGCACCGGAGCCGTATCGAGCAGGCCGCTCACGAAATCGCGTTCATGCTCAAGCTGGGCGGCCTGGGCCTGGAGTGAAGCGGCGTGATGCCGGGACTGCGCCTGCAAGTGTTCCAGGGTATTGGCCAAGTCATAGGTCAGGTGCCCGAGGTCATCCACCTCATCACGAAACAATCGGCTCTGGCAGCCATGGAAAGCACCGCGTGCTTCCGCGAACAATCCAACGCCCAGCAGAGGCAAGGCGCGCACGGCTTGATTGATGCGATTCATGCTGGGCCGCAATAGCAGATACAGCGTGAGCAACGCCATCAGCAGAACGGTTCCTCCCAGAAACAGGCTGTTCCAGACGGTCTCACGCATTTGCTGAAAGCTTGCGGTACTGTCCCGCATGATCAGGAAACGGACCTTATCCCCGCCGGCGGCGGGCGCATTGAACGTGAACAACTGATACCGGCGATCGCCGCGTTCCAGCACAAAACCGGTGCCCAGACGTTCTTCCGGACGCATGAAGCGCAGAAGTTCCTCGTACTTGACCCCCCCACTGACGGAAAGCAGGCGCCCACCGAGAACGCCAGCCTGGTTTTTTTCACTTCCCGCAAGACGACCCAGCAAAGCCACTTCCATACCGGACAGGCTGCGAAAATCCATGATCAGATCCTGCAAGCCCACGGCCAGCAGCACGGCCGCCACCGTCTGGCCATGGTCAACCAGGGGCACGGTGGCGGTGTAATAGCAGGTGGTCGTGCAATCCAGGCCATACACTGGCAACTCACGCCGCCCAGCTTCGAGGGCCAGTCCACGAGTAGCGGCCGCACTCGTGGACATCCCCCAATTGCCCAGACTGCGCCCATCCGGCGCGGAAAATGCGACACGATCAAGGCCATGCGTCAGGTTGAGTTCCGTCCAGAACGGCTGAAAAGCCTGCTGTAACAGCGCCGGATCGCCCTGGCTCAGCGCGGAACGCATTCCGGGCAGATCGGCGATCAGCGTGGCGAGCGATTGCAGGCGGGCGGATTGATGCACGAACAGACGCGCCGCGAGATCCTGACTCTGCTGTCGCTGTTGTACCCAGGCCTGCTCCCGCAATTGATCGAAATGGCGTAGTTGCAGCCCGGTAAAGACGGCCGCGGTCAGGACCAGGGTAAGACCGGCAAGCAGGATGATCTGGCCGCGGATGCCCAGGAACAGCGGCGGCATACGCTTGCCGCCATGTCCATCCGGCAGCCTGGCCATAGGCTCGGAAATCTCAGAAATACCAAGCTCCTTGCAGCAGCAACAGATCCCACTTTTCCACCGAGGTGCGGACCGGCGTGTCCGTCGGTGACAGCCAGGCGGTGCCATCGACATGGTGCCACTCGCCTGACCAGGTCCAGCGTCCTACATCCCGGCGCACACCGACTGACCAGTCCTTGGCGAAACGCAGGTAGGGGAAGCTTCGGTAGATCGGAATAGAAGCGGCGAAAGCAGTACCGTCGCGGTCATGCTTGTCCATGTAGAGCACGTCATAGCGCAAGAAGCCCTGCCAACCTCCGCCAAAGCGGCGGGTCGCCTGGAGGTACCAGGCCTCTGTCGTGTTGTCTTGCTCGATGGCAGGATTGCCATAGCCGTTGCTATGGACGCTGGTTTGTGAAAATTCTCCCGTCAGCGACCAGTACTCCGTGTTGTGTTCAAGCGATAGCACCCAAGTGGGCAGCCGTGTTTGACCTGCCATGAAAGGATCAATCGCGGCCGGATGATATTTCATGGCCATCTGACCCAGAGAAAGACCGGCCCGCCAGCGCCCGCCCTCGCTTTCCAGCAAGGCCTGGCCGAGCCAGGAGGCCTTGCCGCTGAAATGTCCGAGACTTCTCCCGAGCATGAACATGGTCAGATCAGGGTCGTCCACTTCCGGTCGTAACGCGCTCACCTGCCAGGACAAATTGCCGTTGGCGCTTTCGTGGTTGCCATAAAACCCAATACCGGGCGCTGCCAGGAAGAAGTTGCGCGCGCGGTCCAGGTAGATGGCCTGCGGCATGATGATGCCCGGCCGGGTCTGTGCCACGTCGCGGGTGGTGTTGTAGAAACCATAGGGGTTCTTGATCTTGCCCAGGCGCACCCCCACCGAAGTATCGCCATCGGCGAGCAGGGTGCGATCGACAAAACCGTAGTCCAGGCGCAAGTCGCCGTTATCCGATGCCCCCGCCCAGCGTGCCAGCGCCTGGCCGGACAGCAGCCAGTCCGCGCCGGGCCGCCAGGACAGATTGCCGCCAATTTCGCGCATCTCGGTCGCAATCCCGTCGTCACTATTGCCTCCCATACGGTTGTCACTGGTATACACCAGGGACTGGCTGAGAAAGCCGTGTGCCTGCACGCCTTGGCCCAGTTCAACCGCCATGGCTGACGAGATCGACAGCGCGCAGGCTAGGGGCAGGGCGGCTCTATTCAACAATATGGAGAACCTTGACTGGATCATTTTGTTTCACCTTCCTGACATATCCCAGGGCACCAGGGGTCGTCGCCACCCGGCTGATCAATGCTTCTTCAGTAGCCACCTCGATGGGCGCCTGTGCCAATCCCGAGTAGACCAGTCGGTCCCAGGATTGGCGCAATTGATAAGGGTAAATATTCAGTTGTTCCTTGCACAGAGCGACATGGGCGGGATGATCATCCGGCAACACGAACACCTGCACCGGGCGGCCATCCGGCCACTTAGCCAGGCGCATGCCGAACAGGGCGCGCGCCGAGGCCTGCGCCAGGCTGGTGCCGGCCACACCACGATTGACAATCACCTCCACCGCCGCGGCGTGGAGCGAGAAAAAAATCAGGAAGAACCCACCGTACCGCCGCATCCAACTATCCCTATTCAACGCGAATCGCGCGTCAAAGCCGCTATCTCAGTCCCAATACATCCTGCATATCGAGCAGGCCGCATGAGTGTTCCGCTCGTCGCCCGGCGATGTGGCGTGCCGCCCGCAGGGCGCCAAGGGCGAAGGTCATCCGGCTGCTCGCCTTGTGGGTGATTTCCAGGCGCTCACCCATTCCCGCGAACAACACGGTGTGGTCACCGACGATGTCGCCACCGCGCACGGTGGCAAAACCAATGCTGGAAGGATCGCGCTCGCCGGTCACGCCCTCGCGCCCATACACCGCGCAGGTCTTCAGCTCGCGTCCGAGCGCGTTCGCCACCACCTCCCCCAACGCCAGCGCGGTACCGGAGGGCGCATCGACCTTATGGCGGTGATGCGCCTCGATGATCTCGATATCGAAACCTTCATCCAGCACGCGCGCGGCCATATCCAGCAACTTGAACGCCAGATTGACCCCCACGCTCATGTTGGGGGCGAATACCACCGGGATGTGGCGCGCGGCGACGGCGATGGCCGCCTTGCCCTGGACGTCGAATCCGGTCGTGCCAATCACCGCGGCCACGCCTTTTTCCTGGCACACGGCCAAGTGATGCAGGGTGGCTTCGGGACGGGTGAAGTCGATCAGCACATCGGCGCTGTCGAGGGCGGCGGCCACATCATCGCTGACCACGACGCCCAACGGGTTGCCGATCAACTCCCCGGCATCATGGCCCAGCGCGGAACTGCCGGAACGATCCAGTGCCGCGTGCAGAGCCAGATCCGGCGCGGCGGCCAGCGCTTCCAGCAGGGCACGGCCCATCCGTCCCGATGCGCCCGCAATCACCACTTTGATCATTTTCCCACCCCTTCCGGCGGCTCCGCGGCCACGACATCGCCCTCGATCGTTTTCAACTTATCGTTTTCGAAAACAATCGTGATGCGCCGATGCTCAACCAGCTTGCCGCCCTTTTGCAGGCGATAGACATAATCCCAGCGATTGTTGCGGAAAGGATCGACCAGCAGCGGGGTTCCCAGAACAAAACGGACCTGGGAGGGTGTCATGCCGGGCTTGAGCTGGCTCAACATGCCCTGGCTGAGGGCATTGCCCTGCTGAATTTCGGCCTTGTGGGGGGAGAGATGCTCGATAGGATTGGGCCAACTACCGCAGCCCGCCAGGGAACCGGCCAACAAAGTGGCCAACAACAGATTCGGGGAAAGATCGATGAATCGCATGTAAACCAGAGAGAGGGAATTGCCGGGGAGGAATAAAAGGCGCGCTATCATAGCGCGCCGCCTCTCACCCTGTCATACGCGATGGCAAGCACTGATCAACTCAAACACAGTGGCCTCAAGGTCACCGGCCCGCGCCTGAAAATCCTCGCCCTGTTCGAGTCCGGCCTACAGCGCCATCTCACCGCTGACGACGTCTATCGCGCGTTACTCTCCGAGCATATCGACGTCGGCCTGGCCACCGTCTACCGGGTGCTGACCCAATTCGAGCAAGTCGGCATTCTGATCCGCCAGCGTTTCGACAATGACAAAGCGGTCTACGAACTCAACCAGGGCAGTCACCACGACCACCTGCTGTGCATGCAGTGCGGCCGCGTGGAGGAGTTCTACGATCCGGAAATCGAGGCGCGCCAGCGTGCCATCGCCGCCGAGCATGGCTTCAAACTGGCCGAACATGCCCTGCATCTCTATGTCGAATGCGTGAAGGAGGGCTGTCCATACCGCGATAAGGTGCGCGAGGGCTGACCGCGCATTCCGATAGAATCGCCTCCTCTCCCAACCTTTCATGAAGGAAAACGTATGGCCCGCGTAACCGTGGATGATTGTCTCAAACAAATCCCCAACCGCTTCGAAATGACCCTGACCGCAGCCTACCGCGCGCGCCAGATTTCCACCGGTTCCACCCCCCGGGTGGAAGCCAACCATGACAAGCCCGCCGTACTCGCCCTGCGCGAAATAGCGGCAGGCCTGACTGGCGTGGAAGTGCTGAAAAAGCCATAACCCTGAGCGACAAAACAGCGCGATGAAAGCGGCGGCGAATGCGGAACCGGCGCCCCCCGCGGCGGCGCCAGCGCCCCTGCGGCGCGACCGCCTCGCTTACCTGAATGACACCGATATCGCGGCGTTCCAGCGTGCTTACCAGTTTTCTGAGCGTGCGCACGCGGGCCAGTTTCGCAAGGACGGCAAACCCTATATCACTCACCCGCTGGCGGTGGCGGAAACCCTGGCCGATTGGCAACTCGATGCACAGACGCTGATTGCCGCCCTGCTGCATGACGTGGTGGAAGACACCGGCGTCAGCTCCGCTGAAATCGCCCATGAGTTCGGCAAAGCGGTGGCTAGCCTGGTGGATGGCGTCACCAAGCTGGACAAGATCCAGTTCGAAAACAAGGCCCAGGCGCAGGCCGAAAACTTCCGCAAGATGCTGCTGGCGATGGCCCGCGACGTGCGCGTCATTCTGATCAAGCTGGCCGACCGTCTGCACAACATGCGCACCCTGGATGTGATGCGTCCGGAAAAACAGGGCCGCATCGCCCAGGAAACCCTGGACATCTACGCCCCCATCGCCAATCGCCTGGGCCTCAACCACGTGTATCAGGAGCTGGAAGACCTGGCCTTCCAGCATCTCTACCCAACCCGTTACAAGGTCATCGAAAAAGCCGTGAAAGCGGCGCGTGGCAACCGCCGTGAGGTGGTGGACAAGATCAAACTGGCGATCGAGGCGAAGCTCGCCGGCTGCCAGGTTCCGGCCCATATCTTTGGGCGCGAGAAACACCTCTACAGCATCTACCGCAAGATGCAGGAAAAGCACCTGGCGTTTTCCGAGGTATTCGACATCTACGGCTTCCGCGTCATCGTTGAAGACATCCGTTCCTGCTACGTGGCCCTGGGTGCGCTGCACGCGCTGTACAAACCCATTCCCGGCAAATTCAAGGACTACATCGCCATCGCCAAGCCGAATGGCTACCAGTCCCTGCACACCACCTTGTTCGGCCCGTTCGGAGCGCCGGTGGAAGTGCAGATCCGCACTCAGGAGATGCACCGCATCGCGGAAGCCGGCGTGGCTTCGCACTGGCTCTACAAAGCCGGCGATAGCTCGGTCTCGGAACTCCAGATCCAGACCAACCAGTGGCTGCAAAGCCTGCTCGACATCCAGGCCGACAGCCGCGATTCGGCGGAATTCCTGGAACACATCAAGATCGACCTGTTCCCAGACGAGGTCTACGTGTTTACCCCAGACGGCCGCATCGTTGCCCTGCCGCGCGGTGCCACGGCGGTGGATTTCGCCTACAACGTGCATACCGACGTGGGCAATCATTGCGTCGGGGTCAAAATCAACAATGAATTCATGCCGCTGTCGACGCCGCTCAAGAACGGCGACCGGGTCGAGGTGCTGACCTCGGAATCCGCCCGGCCCAACCCGGCGTGGGCGCATTTCGCCATCACCGGCAAGGCACGTGCCCATATCCGTAGCACGCTCAAGAATACGCATCGGCACGAATCCATCCAGCTCGGCGAGCGCTTGCTCGACCAGGCCGCAAGCGCCCTGGGCAACGCGCCGAACAGCCTGGGTAGCGCGCAATGGGAGCGCTTCCAAAAGGAACTTGGCCGCGGCCGGGAAGACACCCTGGCCGACATCGGCCTGGGCAAGCGCCTCGCCTATGTGGTGGCACGGCAACTGCTGGCCAAGGAGGCCGATGCGCTGCCCGGCAAAGCGGCCGGCCCCATGCTCATTCGTGGCGCCGAAGGGGTGGTGGTGCGCCTGGGAAAATGCTGCCGGCCGATTCCCGGCGACCCCATCATCGGCCAGATCAAGAAAGAACAGGGGCTGATCATCCACACCCACGACTGCCCGCAAGTTCGCCATTACCGCGAAGACCCGGACAAATGGGTGGATGTGGCCTGGGCCGCGCAACTCGACAAGTTGTTCGAAGTCGGCATCCGCGTCATCGTCGCCAACCAGCGTGGCGTGCTGGCCAAGGTTGCCACCGCCATCGCCTCCGAAGGTTCCGACATCGACAACGTGCGCATGGAAGAAGAAGCCGGCGCCTATACCAGCCTGTATTTCACCGTTGGCGTGCAGAACCGCCTGCACCTCGCCCGCCTGATGCGCGCCCTGCGCGGCCTGCATGAAGTGGTGCGCATCATGCGCATGAAGAGCAAGGGCGATGAGCGCGGGGTGAATGTGGTGTGACCCCTCTCACGCCGCTCAAAAATCACAATGCAACCTATTGATTCCATCGGGTGGATAAGCGAAGCGCATCCACCATCACCGCCACCCGAGGTGGATGCGCTTCGCTTATCCACCCTACCGCTCACGCCTCACACCTAACCATGTCCAAACAGATCATCGCCACCCCCGACGCACCCGCCGCCATCGGCACCTATTCCCAGGCCGTCAAGGCGGGGAACACCGTCTACCTCTCCGGCCAGATCGGCCTTGATCCGGCAAGCCAGCAACTCGTGGCGGGGATCGAAGCGCAGATCCACCAGGTATTCTCCAACCTGCGCGCCGTCGCCACCGCGGCCGGCGGCAGCCTGGCCGATGTAGCCAAGCTCAACGTCTTCCTCATTGACCTCGGCCATTTCGCCAAGGTCAACGAAATCATGGCGCAGTACTTCAGCCAGCCCTACCCGGCGCGCGCCGCTGTCGGCGTCGCCAGCCTGCCACGTGGCGCGCTGGTGGAAGCGGATGCGGTACTGGTGATCGGCTGACCCGGGCCAGATGGCGGCTGCGTCGCAGGAAGAGGTCGCCCGCAAGCTGGGCTACGCCAGCCCGGCCGAGCTGATCCTGCATTTGCCGCTCAGATACGTGGACGAAACCCGCATCACCTCCCTGCGCGATGCTCGCCTCGGCGACACCGTGCAGGTCGAAGGTGTGGTGGAACATGCCGAAATCCAGAACCGGCCGCACCGGCAACTGGTCGTCCAAGTGCTCGATGGCGCCTCCGGCAATACCCGTCTGATCTGCCGTCTTCTGCACTTCTATCCCAGCCAGGTGGCACTGCTGAAACCCGGCACGCGGGTACGCCTGCTGGGCGAGATTCGGCCCGGCTTCTTCGGCGCGGAAATGGTTCATCCGCAATTTCGCGTGGTCCGCGGCAACACCCCGTTGCCGGAGTCGCTCACCCCCATCTACCCCGCCGTGGCGGGGCTGTCGCAGCACGCTATTCGCAAAGCGGTCGCCACCGCCCTGGCCGAGGCGGATCTGAGCGACCCGCTCCCGGCGCGGGGGCATTTCCCAAGTTTTGCGGACGCCCTCAAAGCACTGCATCACCCGCCACCGGACGCCGACCTCACCGCGCTGGAGGCGCGCGACAGCCTCGCCTGGCGGAGAATCAAGTTCGACGAACTTCTCGCCCAGCAACTCTCTCTGCGTCAGGCCGCGCGCCAGCGCCAGGTGCTGCGCGCCCTCCCCCTGCCCGACGACGGCGCTTTGGGAAAACGTCTGCTGGCCGCCCTGCCCTTCTCCCTGACCGCCGCACAGCAGCGGGCATTGCACGAAATTCATCGCGATCTGGCGCATCCGTACCCGATGAACCGGCTCCTGCAGGGCGACGTCGGCAGCGGTAAAACGCTGGTCGCGGCGCTCGCTGTTCTGCCTGCCCTGGCCGCTGGCACCCAGGCGGCGGTGATGGCGCCCACCGAAATCCTGGCCGAACAGCTTTACCTCAAATTCCACCAATGGCTGACACCGCTGGGCATCGAAGTCGCCTGGCTCACCGCCGCGCACAAAGGCAAGGCAAAGAAGGCCACCCTCGCCGGCCTCGCCGACGGCAACATTCACATCGCGATCGGCACCCATGCGCTGTTCCAGAACGAGGTCAACTTCCACCATCTCGCGCTGGTGGTCGTCGACGAACAACACCGCTTCGGTGTCGCGCAACGGCTGGCACTAACGGAGAAAGGCGCGGTTTACCCTTCCCCCCTCACTCCTCACCTCCTGATGATGTCCGCCACCCCCATCCCGCGCAGCCTCGCGATGAGCTACTACGCGGACCTCGACGTCTCGGTGATCGATCAGTTGCCACCTGGACGCACGCCCATCGTCACCCGCACGATCAACGCCAATCGCCGCGCCGAGGTGATCGCCCGCTTGCGCGATTATTGCCGCGGCGGCAGCCAGGCGTATTGGGTCTGCCCGCTGGTGGAAGAATCGGAAAAACTGCAACTGCGCGCGGCCGAGGAAAGCCATGCTGAACTCGTCGCCCTGTTGCCTGAATTACACATTGGCCTGGTGCATGGGCGCATGAAATCGCACGAGAAGGCCGACGTTATGAGCGCCTTCAAGGCGGGGGAGCTGCACCTGCTGATGGCGACCACGGTCATCGAAGTCGGTGTCGATGTGCCCAACGCCGCGCTGATGGTGATCGAGCACGCTGAGCGTTACGGCCTGGCGCAACTGCATCAACTGCGTGGCCGCGTCGGGCGTGGGGCGCGCGAATCCTCCTGTGTGCTGCTCTATGAAGGGCCACTTTCCGATACGGCCAAGCGGCGCCTGAAGATCATCCACGACCAGACGGACGGCTTCGCCATCGCCCGCGCCGATCTCTTGTTGCGCGGCCCCGGCGAATTCCTCGGCGCACGCCAGTCTGGCCAGCAATTGCTGCGCTTCGCCGATGCCGAGGCGGATGCCGACTTGCTGGAACAGGCGCGGAATGCCGCCGCCGCCCTGCTGGAGCGGTATCAGGGCGGCGTCAAGCGCCACCTCGCCCGCTGGCTGCCGCGCGGGCTGGACCTGTACCGAGCCTGAAAATCGAGTGACCACACTCAGCCGCGCGGGTACTCACCAACCAGAGTCCGAGTAAAATAATCAGTCTATAAGTAAATGCTTATACAATCCCGCCTCAACACATTCCCTGGAGGAGACACATGGACTGGCTAACCCACCCCTGGCCCTGGTATGTAGCGGGGCCGTTGATCGGCTCGATGGTGCCGATGATGTTATTCATTGGTAATCGCTCATTCGGGATTTCCAGCAATTTGCGCCATCTTTGCGCGATCACCCAGCCGCCCACGGTCGACGTCAAGTTCTTCCGTTACAACTGGCGGGAACATACCTGGAGTTTGGTCTTCGTCATCGGCACCGCGCTGGGCGGCTATCTCGCCGGCGTGGTATTCGCCAACCCGGTTCCGGTGGAACTCAGCCAGGCGGCGCAGTCCATGCTGACCTCCTGGGGTTTCACCCAGCCTGGCCTCGACCTGGTGCCGGAAGAACTCTTCCATACCAGTGTGCACAACTTCACCTTCCTGTTCGCCTGTGGCGTTCTGGTCGGCTTTGGTACCCGCTATGCCGGCGGCTGCACCTCCGGCCACGCCATCACCGGCTTGTCCACCCTGCAATTAGCCTCGCTCTATGCCGTGCTGGGCATCTTCGGTGGCGGCCTCGCCGCCTCCTGGCTCCTGGTTCCCCGGATGCTGCAATGACCCGCTACCTTCCCTATCTCCTGATTGGCATCCTGTTCGGCTTCGTCCTGATCAAATCGGAAGCGGCATCCTGGTATCGCATCCAGGAAATGTTCCATTTTCAGAGCTTCCACATGTATGGGATTCTCTTTTCCGCCATCGCCACGGGGGCCATCAGCATCCAGATCATCAAGCGCCTGGGAAAACGCAAAGCCCTGGACGGCCAGGCCATCGACATTCCAGAAAAGGCGCCGGGCACGAAAAGCTATGTCATTGGCGGCCTGATCTTCGGCCTCGGCTGGGGGCTGATTGGGCTCTGTCCCGGCCCCATGTTCGCCCTCGCCGGTACCGGCTCGTTGGGCGCCATCGTGGTGCTGGCGGGAGCGCTGCATGGCACCTGGCTCTATGGCGCGTTGAAGCAGCACCTGCCGAGATAGCTGTGCCCCCGGCTCGGGAAAATCGCCCGAACCGCCCCCCGAGGGGGCCAAATTGATCTTGGGGCGGCCCGATGATCGACTTGAGAGGTTCCGGGGCCGCGCCAGCAAAGTGTTTTTTGACAGCCACAAAGGTGCGGGCTACCCTTCGCGCCGGCATTTTTCCGCCTAACCCGCATTTGGAGGAGACACCCATGCGCGTAACTACCTTGGCCCTCGTAGGCCTGGCTTCCCTGGCCGCGAGCAACACTCAAGCCGCCCCCCT
>Ga0210033_1000067_pt1 | contig 84064 bp, 78 predicted proteins | sample CryGeymeta201501_FD_185465 | JGI IMG/M metagenome (GOLD analysis project Ga0210033, IMG submission 185465) | Groundwater microbial communities from Crystal Geyser aquifers in Utah, USA - Crystal Geyser metaG 2015-01 (SPAdes) (version 2) | ecosystem: Environmental > Aquatic > Deep subsurface >... | reverse complement strand
TCGGCCGCCCCGTCGCCATCTTGCTTGACCTGCAGGGCCCCAAGGTGCGGACCGGGCCGGGCAAGCCCATCGAGCTGCTGGACGGCGATCTGCTCACCGTCGTCATGAGCGACGCGTACGAGGCCCACGACCGCCGCGTCGGCACGACCTACCCTGAGATGGCCGACGACGTCACGCCCGGAGACGAGGTCCTGTTCGCAGACGGTCTCCTGGACGGCGTCGTCGAGGCGGTCCGCCGCGACGTGACCCCCGCCGAGGTCGACATTCGCATGAACGTCGGCGGCACGCTCGGCTCGCACAAGGGCATCAACCTGCCGGGCGTCACTATGTCCGTGCCCACCCTCACAGAGAAGGACCTCGCCGACCTCGCCGTCGGACTTGAGATCGGCGTCGACTACGTCGCGCTCTCCTTCGTGCAGCGCGCCGAAGACGTCTTGCTGCTCAAGGAAGCGATGACGCGCCTCGGGCGCGTCGTCCCCGTCATCGCGAAGATCGAGAAGCCGGGCGCGGTGGATCGCATCGAGAGCATCTGCGAGGTCGCCGAAGGCGTGATGGTGGCCCGCGGAGACCTCGGCGTCGAGGTTCGCCTGGAGAAGGTGCCCGTCTACCAGAAGCGCATCATCCGCGCGGCCTTCAACGCGCACCGCATCGTGATCACCGCGACGCAGATGCTCGACTCGATGGAGCGCAACCCGCGGCCCACGCGCGCCGAGACGACGGACGTCGCGAACGCCATCCTCGACGGCACCGACGCGGTCATGCTGTCGGGCGAGACGTCCGTCGGGCGCTACCCGGTCGAGTCCGTGCGAACGATGGACCAGATCGCGCGCGAGGTGGAGTCCTCCGAGTTCTTTCGGTCGACGCCGCGCGACGCGTTTCCAGAGCGCGACAACTCGCCGACGGCGACCGTGCTGCGCGCGGCCTGCTTCGCCGCTCAGCAAGGAAATCGCCCGCTCGCCGTCTTCAACTGGACCGGCAGCTCGGCGGTCTACATCTCCAAGGCGCGCAACTCAAGCCCGACCTACGCGCTCACGGCGGATCCCGCGGTCGTCGACCGGCTCCAGCTGGTGTGGGGCGTGACGCCGCTGCTCATCCCCGCCGCAGAGTCCCTAGACGACCTGTTCCGGTACGCCGAAGCAGCGCTGCTCGCGACGGGTCAGGTCGCCGCGGGCCAAGAGGTCGTCATGGTGACGGGCCGCACGGAGCAGCCCGGCGCGCAGAACGTGCTCAAGATCGCCGTCGTCGGCGGCTGAACCGCAGCGCGGCGAGGCGGGCGGGCGAAGCTTAGTAGCCGCCCGTCTCTTTCCACGCCGTGGCGTTCGCGATGACCAGGCAGCAGATCCCCAGCACGACGAGCGGGAGCGCGTAGTCGGCGGCAGGCATCAGGCCGATGTTGTCCAGCGCAGAGAAGCCGACGCCAGCGATGTTCGTGTTCATGGGCTGACGAACGCCAGCGCCCGTGGGGTCCCAACCGAAGCTGTAGTAGAGGTTGAGCAGCCCAGCGCCGAGACACAGGCCCCCCGTTGCGTAGAGCGCGAGGTGCATCGTGTTGTTCTGGGTGGGTTCGTTCTGCGACATGGCAACTCTCCATCAGGCCGGGCCCGTCTATCCTAGCAGGCGCAAGGATCAAGGGCATCGCGGTGTTGCAGGGCACGAGATACACCCACCGGCATGGCATCTCCCGCGCACATCGCCGCGCTGGCGGGTCGGACAGGGCCGTGGCCCTTCGCCGGCGCGTTCACCGGCACCCTCTGCGATGACGGCCCGACGGGGCTGGCGTGGGCTGGACGTGTCACGTCGGGCGCCGACCTCTCCCTCGCGTGGCGCGCGAGCAGGCTCTTGGAGCACCCCCTCGCGCGACCTGGCCTGCCGCGCGCCGATCGCCGCCGCGCGCTCGCCATCGCGTGGGCGCGCCTCGACGGCGTGCAGCGCGAGCTGCTCGGCCCCAACGCTGGCGACGGGGTCAGCGTGCTGCTCATCGCCTGGGACGCCGAGGGCGTCGCCCTGTCGGGCATCGGACTGGAGGCGCTGTACGCGAGCGACGCGAACGGCGAGCTCGCGCCCTGGCTCGCCCCCGCCCACCCGCTGTTCGGGCTGCCTGGCCTCACGACGGCTCGCCCCATGGCGCTCACCGTCGACGCCGCGCCGTCCACCCTCATCGCCGTCGCGCACGGCGACGAGCACGACCTCGCGGGTGTGTCGCTCCATACGGCGCTGCAACGCAGCGGGGTGCGCCGATGACTGCGCCGTGGGTCGCCGAGCTGCTCGCCTCGGTCGTCGAGGCCGACGCGCTACGACGCGCTGTTTCCCTCGCTCTCAGCGAAGGTCGCCCGGCGCTGCCCCTGTGGCTGGCGCTCGCCGACGAGGCCCCCGACCAGCTCGCGGCGCTCGCCCTCGACGCACACGTGCCGAGCAGCGCCGACCGCCTGGACGCGAGCCTCGCTGTGATCGACGTGCTGGAGAGTGAGCTCGGTCCCGAGCGCGCGCTGCTCGGCCTGTGGGCGCTGGCCAACACGGCCGAAGAGCGGGCTGTGGTGCGCGCGCAAGCCGCCGCCCGGCACCCCAGCGCCGCCTGGAACGCCCAGCTCGTCGATGGCGAGGCCTCCCCCGGCACGGCGTGGCTCACTGCCTCCGAGGCCAGCTCAAGCCTGGACGTCATTTGCGCGACCTGCGCCGCGCGCGGCTTCGACGCCGCGCTCATCGCGGCCGCCGCCGCGCAGCGATCGCTGCACCCGGCGGTGGCGCTTATCCGCGTTCATCGCTTACAAGCCGCCGCCGCCGCCGCAGCGGCCGCCCTCGACGCCGAGTCGCGCCTCCCCGTGGTGGCTTGGCTCGCAGCAGTGTACGGCCCCGACCTCGAGCTGCTGCTGCTGGACATCGCGCGCGCGGTGCGCACGATGGAGGCTCGCGACGCCCTACGTCGCGCGAGCGTCGACCTGCCCTCCGTGTTGGCCGCCCTCGCCGCACCCTAGCCCCCCGAGCGCCCATGCCCCCGCACGACCCTGCCGACATCGACGACTGGGACGACCTCGACGAGGCCGAAGAGGACGTCCTAGGGCCCCCGGAGGAGCTCACGGACGACGGCCCCCCGGACGCGCTTGACCCCCTCGACGGCGCCGAAGACGAAGACTTCGGCGGTCCAGTCGAGCTCGGAGACGACCTGTCCGATGGCGACGACTTTGACGATCCGCTCGACGAGGATCCTCAAGACGACGTGTGGGCCGACATCCCCGTTGTGCTGCCTTGGTCCTGCGTGGTCATGCTCAACGGCGCGCGCTGCGCGGCGGTGCTCGACCCCACCCGAGCCTCGAGCGCCCTCACCCGCCCAGGGGCGAACGGCGCGGTCGAGGCCGTTCAGATCGTCCTCGGCCCGTTCACTGTTGACCTCGCGATCCCAGCCATCGACGGCCCTCACCTCTTGATTGCGCTCGGGCGCGACGCGCTCGCGAGCCGCGTCCTCGTCAGCTCCGGCGAAAAGGTGCCATGAACGCTTCAAACACCGTGCCAGACCACCGTCCCCAAGACGCAGCCCTCCGCGACGATGTTCGCTGGCTCGCCACCGCGCTCGGGCGCGTGATTCACCGCCTCGCGGGCCCGCAAGCCTTTGACGCCGTCGAGTCGCTCCGCCAAGCGAGCCGCGCGCGCCGACGCAGCGAGCAGGGTGCTCCCACCTTGAGCGCCATCCTGGACCAGGTGCACGCGCTCCCGCTGCCCGTCGCGAGTCAGGTGGCGCGCGCGTATACGCTGTTCTTCGTGCTCATCAACACAGCGGAGCAGGCCCACCGCGTGCGCCGTCGTCGCGCCTACCAGGTCCGGGTGAACGCCCCCGCGCAGCCCGCCTCGTGCACCTGGGCCATGCGCCGCTTGCACGAAGCCGGCCACAGCGCGGACCAGGTCGCCGAGGCGCTGCACGCGCTCGATGTGAGGCCCGTGCTCACCGCGCACCCAACCGAGTCCACGCGCCGCACAGTGCTCGCCCTGCAGGCGCGCCTCGCTGACGCGCTGCTGGAGCGGCAGGACAGCCCCCATCGCGACCGCATTGAGCGCGCGATGCTCGCCGACATCGAGCTGCTCTGGCTCACCTCCGAGGTGCGCCGCGACCGCCCGTCGGTCCTCGACGAGGTCTCCACCGTGCTCTGGTATCTTGAGGAGCGCCTCTTCGACGCGAGCGCCCACCTCACCGGTGCGCTCGAGTCCTCCTTTGAGGAGACCTTTGGCCAGCCGCTTCAGCTGCGCGCTCCCATTCAGGCGGGCAGCTGGGTCGCTGGCGATCGCGACGGCAACCCCTACGTGACGCCCGAGGTCACCCTCGCCGCGACCCGCCGCACCACCCACGCCTTGCTTGGCCGCTACTTTGACGCCGTGCAGACGCTCGTCGTGCGCCTGTCGCTCTCTGCTCGCCTAGCGCGCCCGACCCCCGCGCTGCTCAGCTCAATCGAGCGCGACCGCGCGCTGCTCCCCGAACTCTACCAAGCAAACCGCCGTCGCGACGCCGACGAGCCGCTGCGCCTCAAGCTCACGCTCATCGCTGGCCGCTTGGAGGCCACCCGCGCGCGCGTCGCCTCCTTGGACGCGGGCCACCCCGCCGAGGCGCCCGCCGCATACCTGTCGCCGGCCGCCTTCGAAGCGGATCTGCTGGTCGTGCGCGAGGCGCTCTTGGGCGCTGGTGCAGCCTTCGCGTGCGAGGACCACGTCGATCCGCTGCTGCGGCGGGCGCGCCAGTTCGGCTTCCATGGCTACCGCCTCGACGTGCGCGAGGACTCCGAGGTCCACGCAGCCGCCCTCGACGACATCGCCACCGCCATCGGCTTGGCGCCGCTCTCCGACGAGCACCTCACCACCGAGCTCCTCGGCCGACGCCCGCTGCTCGGCCCCAACCTGGAGCTGGCCGACGCCACGCGCCGCACCCTCGACGTGTTTCACACGATCCGCCGGGTGCAGGCCGAGTCCGGGCCGGACGCTGCGTCCACCTACGTCATCTCCATGGCGCGCACCGCGTCAGACGTGCTGCGCGTGATGCTCCTCGCGCGCGAGACCGGGCTGATCGACCTCGCGACCGACGAGCCGCGGTCCAGCGTCGACGTTGTCCCGCTGTTCGAGACCGAAGCCGACCTCATTCGCGCGCCCCAAGTGCTGCGCGCGCTCTTCGCCAACCCGGCCTACCAGCGCCAGCTCCAAGCGCGAGGACAACGCCAGGAGGTCATGATCGGGTACTCCGACTCCGCAAAGGACGCCGGGATGCTGCCCGCAGCGTGGGCGCTGTACCAAGCGCAGGAGCTCCTCTCGGAGATCTGCGGCGAGCACGGCGTGCGCCTCACGCTCTTCCACGGGCGCGGCGGCACGGTGGGCCGTGGCGGCGGCTCGCCCGTCTACCGCGCGCTCTCGGCGCTGCCCCCGGGCTCGGTGAACGGCACCGTAAAGGTCACCGAGCAGGGCGAGGTCATCTCGCTGAAGCTCGGCCTACCGGAGATCGCCGAGCGCTCGCTGGAGGTCCTCGCCACCGGCACCTTGCTCGCGCGGTTCTCCGACTGGCGGCGCGACGTGCCCGACGCCGACGTGAAGCGCTTTCGCGCGCGCATGGACGAGCTCGCCGCCATCGCCGCGCCCTCGTTCCGCGGCCTCGTCCACGAGGACACCGCCCTGTTCAAGCTCTTCTTGGGCTGCACCCCCGTTCGCGAGCTCGCCAACGTGCACTTTGGGTCGCGTCCCGCCTACCGCGAGTCGGGTGCGGGCACGATGAAGGGCATTCGCGCGATCCCGTGGGTCTTTGGATGGACTCAGGTGCGGCTGATGCTGCCCGGATGGCTCGGAGCGGGCGAGGCCCTCGCAAAGCTCGCCTCGGACCCAGCAAAGCTACAGGACCTCCGCACAATGGCGCGCGTCTGGCCCTTCTTCGACGACCTGCTCGCGAAGATCGAGATGGTCTGCCGCAAGGTCGACCTGCCCATCGCCCGAGCCTACGTCGCGGAGCTCGGCGGCGACCTGGCGCTCGAGTCACAGCTGGAGCAGCGCTTTCAGCAGACCGTCGACGCGGTGCTCGCGATCCGCGAGACCACCGAGCTCTTGGCGGCGAACCCCATGCTGCGCGCGAGCATCAGCCGGCGAAACACCTACGTCGACCCGCTCTCGCTGCTGCAGATCAGCCTGTTAAAGCGCAAGCAGGACATGCCGCTCGATGACCCCGAGCGCGTGCTGCTCGCCGACACCATCGGCACCACGCTCAACGGCGTCGCCCAAGGACTGCGAAACACCGGATGACCGACCGCGCTCCGTCGATGTGGCGCTTTGCGCGAACCTATATGGGCCCCTACGCCGCGTGGTACGGCGTCGGCGTGGTGGCCTTGGTCGCGACGAACTGGATCTCCGTGACGATCCCGCTCTACGTCGGCGGCGCCATCGACGCCGTTCGCCACGGCGACGTGACCGTCATCCCGCACCACGCCGCGTGGATCGCCGTCCTCGGCGTCATCGTCATCGCGACGCGCACCGTCAGCCGCGTGCTGTTCTTCACGCCCGGCCGACTCGTCGAGGCCGCCCTCAAGCACGACCTGTTCGCCACGCTTATCCGCCAGCAAGCCGACTTTCACCGCGAGCGACCACCCGGTGATCTGGTGTCGCGCATGGCCTCCGACGTCACCTACATGCGGCTCGTCGCCGGCTTCGTCGCGCTGACGGCGGTGAACGCCACCATCGCCTCGGGCATGGCGGTGGTGCAGATGTCGCGCTTGTCGCCGACGCTCACGCTCTGGCTGCTGCTGCCGCTCGTCGTCAGCATGGGCGTCGCGCAGCTGTTGATTCGCAAGATGTTCGAGCTCGTGCGCGCGATGCAGGTGCAGAGCGGCGAGCTCGCGCATCGCCTGCTCTCGTCGTACCAAGGGATCGCCACGCTGCAGGGCTTCGGCGCCGAGGCGGCCTTCTTGGCGCGCTTCGAGGAGCCGAACCAGGCGCTCCTTCGCACCACCTTGGAGCGCGCGCGGCTGCGGGCGGTCATCGCGCCGACCCTCGCCCTCGCCATGTCGCTCACCACCTTCGTCCTGCTCTTTGTGGGCGGTCCGATGGCCGTGCGCGGCCAGCTCAGCGTAGGCGACCTCGTCGCGCTCACGACGCTGCTCGCCTTCCTCGCTGGGCCCGTGCGGGCGATGAGCTTCTTGCTGTCGACCACGCGCGAGGCCCGCGCTGCGCTGGAGCGCATCAGCGCCGTCCTCGACACCGCCCCCGAGCGGCCCGACCTGCCGAACCCGCGCCCGGCGCCCACCGACGCGCCCGCCATCCGCGTGCGCGACCTCAGCTTCGCTTACCCCGACGAGCCCGACCGCGTCGCGCTACGCGGCGTGAGCTTCGACCTCGCACCAGGGCAGACCCTGGGTGTGCTCGGCCCCACCGGCTCGGGCAAGACCACGCTGCTGCGCCTGCTCGCGCGTGTTCACAACCCAGGCGAGGGCCAGATCACGCTCAACGGCGACGACCTCCGCGCCGTCGACCTCGACGGTTGGCGACGGATCCTCGCTTATGTGCCGCAGCGCGCCTTCTTGTTCTCCGAGCCGCTCGCGGACAACATCGTGCTGGGCGGCCCCCGCGACGAGCGCCTCGCTGACGTGCTCCGCCTCACCGCCCTCGACGTGGACGTGGCGGCGCTGCCGGACGGCGTCGACACCCTCGTCGGCGAAGCGGGCGTCATGCTGTCCGGCGGGCAACGGCAGCGCGCGGCCCTCGCTCGCGGCCTGTACCGCGCCCCCAAGGTGCTGCTCCTCGACGACGTGCTCTCGGCCGTCGACCACAGCACCGAGGCTCACCTCACCGCAGCGCTCCAGCGCCCCGAGAGCCGCCCGACCACCGTCATCGTCGCGAACCGCTTGTCCGCCCTCGCCCACGCCGACGAGATCCTCGTGCTCGAAGGTGGAGAGGTGGTGGATCGAGGCCGCCACGAGGAGCTCATCGCGCGCCCCGGCCTCTACCAAGACACCTGGCGCGTGCAGTCGCGCAGTGAGGTGGCCTCGTGAAGCCCGCCTCGGACATCGCGCTGCTCCGGCGCGCGCTCCCCTACCTGCGCCCCCACGCGCGGGTGTTCGCGCTCGCCCTCCTCGCGGCGCCCGCCTCGGCGCTGCTCACCATCGCGCAGCCCTTCTTGCTCAAGCTCGCCATCGACGAGGGCATCGTGCCCGGCGACCTCGACCGCTTGAGCCAGCTCACGGTCGCCTACTTAGGGGCGGTCGGCGTCGCCTACGTGATGGAGCTCACCTACTCCATCGCCATGTCGCACGCGTCGCTGCGCACGATCACGGACCTGCGCCGTGTCATCGTCCAGCACACGCTCTCGCGCTCCCAGGCCTTCTTCGACCGCCAGCCCGTCGGGCGCTTGCTCACCCGCGCGACAGGCGACCTCGAAGCGCTCGGCGACACGCTCACCGAGGGGGCGATCACCGTCGTCCTCGACGCGCTGCTCGTCGTGGGCATCCTGATCGCGATGTTTGTGCTCCACCCCGGCCTCACGATGGTGATGCTCGCGGTGGCTCCCGCGCTCATCCTCGTCCTAGAAGCGCTCCGCCGAGGCCTGCGGCGGCTGTACCACGAGGTCCGCGAGAGCCTGTCAGAGCTGAACGCCTACGTCGCTGAGCGCCTGACCGGCGTGCGTATTGTGCAGCTTTACTCGGATGAAGCACGCACGCTTGTCGAGCTCGACGAGCGCCTCGGTCGCTACCGGCGCGCCACGGTGCGCACCAACACGCGCGACGCCATGCTCTACGCTGTCGTCGACGGCATCAGCTCGGTCTGCGTCGCGCTCATGCTCTGGTACGGCGCCGGCGAGGTCGTGCGCGGCGCTGTGTCCGCGGGCCTGCTCGTCGCGTTCATCGACTACCTCGGCAAGCTGTTTCGCCCGATTCAGGAGTTCTCGCAAAAGGTGGCCATCGTGCAGCGCGCGTCGGCCTCGCTGGAGAAGATCTTCGACCTGCTCGATGACACCACAGCGATCTCCAGCGGCGCCGCGGTGGCCAGCCCGCTCGGCGGCGCGCTGCGCTTGGAGAACCTGCGCTTCGCTTATGGCGACGGCCCCGAGGTCCTGCGCGGCGTCGACCTCGTGATCGAGCCCGGCCAGGTCGTCGCTGTCGTCGGGCGCACCGGCTCCGGCAAGTCCACGCTCGGCCGGCTGCTCACCCGCTCCTACGCGCCGTACAGCGGCTCCATCCGCTTGGGCGCGGTCGAGCTCGCGGACATCCCGCCGTCCCAGCTCCGCGAGCACGTCGGCTTGGTGCACCAAGACGTGCACCTCTTCCCGGACACCGTGCGCTTTAACATCGCACTCGGCGCGGAGATCAGCGATGAGCGGCTCTACGACGCGCTCAGCGCGGTGGACGCCGTCGATGTCGTCGCCGGCCTCGGCGGTCTCGACGCCCACCTCGCGAGCGACGCGGGCAACCTCTCGGTCGGGCAAGCCCAGCTCGTGGCCTTCGCGCGCACCATGGCCCGCGACACGCCGCTGGTCATCCTCGACGAGGCGACCGCCAGCGTGGACAGCCTCACCGAGGTGCGCGTGCAGCGGGCGACGGACGCGCTGCTGGCGTCGCGAACCGTGCTCGTGATCGCGCACCGCCTGTCGACCATCGTCGGCGCCGACCTGATCGCGGTCATGCACGAGGGCCGCATCGTGGAGCGCGGCACCCACGCGCAGCTCCTCGCGCAAGGAGGTAGGTATGCCGAACTCTATGCGCGGCAGTTCGCCGAGCAGGGGGACGCGAAGCCCTGAGCCCACCCGTCCGCGAGCCGCACGGTGGGCCGGGGGGCTTGCGCCGCGCTGCCGGATGCCCCATGCTGCACCGGAGCCGGAGTGCGCATGATCGGTCGACCCGACGACGCAGCGAACATCGTCATCTTGTGCGGCGCAGGCCTCTCGGTCGCGGCAGGGGTCCCTCGCTTTCACGAGCAAGACGCGACATGGCACGGCCATCGCGTTGGTGACCTCGCCACGCTGCGCGGCTGGCAGACGCACCCAGACGAGGTGCGCGCCTTCTACGACGACTGCCGCGCGCAGCTCGCCGCCATGCTGCCCACCCCCGCGCACGACGCGGTCGCGCGCCTGCAAGCGCGCTGGGGCCCGACACGGGTCACGCTGCTGACGCAGAACATCGACGGCCTGCTGGAGAAGGCCGGCGCGCCAACCGTGATCGACGTACACGGCTGCCTGATGCGCCTCGCCTGCGAAGACGACCCCACCCACCCCGTCGTGGGCGTGTTCGGCAACCAGAACCCGGCGCAGCGCTGTCGCCTGTGCAAGGCGCCGATGCGCCCTGACGTGACCTGGTTTGGCGAGGCGCCGCGCTTTGACGCGGAGGTCGACGCCGCCCTGCGCGCGTGCCGCCTCTTCCTCTCGGTCGGTGTCTCCAGCGAGTCGCGCCGCGCGGCCGCGTACGCCCAGCTCGCTAAAGACTCAGGCGCGCGCACCGTCGAGATCAACCCGAAGCCCACCGGCGGCCCCTTCGACGAGGTCATCGCGGAGCCCGCGGCCGAGGCCTTGGCGCGCATCATCGGGTCCTGGCTGGACGAAACCTAGAACGCTACCTGCGCCCAGCTTCTTGGCTTTGTTCCAGTCGTTCCAAGAAGAGCCGCTCAAGCTCACCCACGCCGAGGCTCGCGGTCTGCACGTCGGCTACGACGCGGCCGTGGGCGAGCATGATCACGCGGTCGGCCGCCGCTTGCACCGTGTCGACGACGTGGGTGGACAAGAGCACGGTGGTGCCCTCGTCGACGAGCGCGCGAAGCGTGGCCTTGACCCGCGCCGCGGAGGGCGGGTCAAGGCCGTTGAGGGACTCGTCGAGCACGAGCACGGGCGGGTTGCCGACGAGCGCCGCGGCGAGCGCGGTCTTTCGGCGCATGCCCTGCGAGTACTCGCGCAGGAGGCGATCGGCGTCCTCGCCGAGCCCGGTGAGCTCCAGCGCGCGCTCGACGTCGCCGCCGCCGCGCACCTCGGCGACGAACTCCAAGAACTCGCGCGCCGTGAGGTAGGGGTAGACGGCGGACTCTTCGGGCACCGCGCCGACGCGCCGACGCGCCTCGAGCGGCTGCTGGTGCACGTCGACGCCCTGCACGAGCACGCGCCCCTCGGTGGGGCGCACCAGGCCCATGAGCATCCGCAGCGACGTGCTCTTGCCCGCGCCATTATGACCGATGATCCCGACAAAGCTGCCGCGCTCGATGGTGAGGTCGACGCGATCGACTGCGACCACGCGGCCGAACAGCTTGCGCACGTTCTCAAAGTGAATGGCTGGGACGCTCATGACGGAGCACCTACCATCATCGCGGCGATGCCTGCCACCGCGGCGATGGGCAAGTAGGCCGTGAGCGCGTTCACGCGAAGCTGAGCCAACGCGACGACCGTCAGGGCGACGACGACTGTGGAGAGCTCCAGCGTGAGCAAGAGCGGCGTCGCTTGCGCGCCTCCCTTCCGAATCGCGGCGGCGAACACGGGCAGCCAAACCGCCCCCTGAAGCCAGCTCATGAGCACCAAGCCCCGGGCGAAGCGACGCTGTGCCCCCCCCGGCGGCAGCCAGGCCTTCAAGAACTCGGGCTCGTCACGCTCCATGAGCACACCGACGGTGCCACAGCCCCAGACCGCGATCAGGCCGATAGCGAGCGCCTGAGCGAGGGAGGCGGGCGCTCCGGACCACGCCGCGAGCGCCGCGAGGAGGCCACCGCCCCAGGTGGCGCTGATCCAGCCGCGACGCGCGCGCCAGCCGTGCCGAAGATCCTTGAGCGCCCAGACCCGCACGTTCGCAGGTAAGAAGCGCACGAGCCAGTCAAGGTAGACGCGGCGCCCCTCTTCATCGCCTTGGAGGCTGGCGTAGCGGGCGTCGATGTCCGCGACGAGGTCGGTCACCTCAAACCACGAGGCTCGCGCGAGCGGCGTGAGGCGCGCGAAGATCCCGGCCGCGATGACGACCGGCAGCGCGAGCCACAGCACCCCCGGCCACAGCTCACCGCGGCTCAAGGGCGCGACGGCGCCCGCGGCGCGCACGATGAACAGCGACGCGAGGCCGAGCAGCGTGCCCGGCGCGTAGATGAGCGGCGCTTGCTCCGGCGGCACGCGCCCGCGAATCGCCTCGATGACCGAGCGCCAGCGCGGGCTGCGCGCGACGTCGACCGCGAGCAAGTACATCGCGGCGGCGCCGACGACGCCTAGCAGCCAGGCGCCCATGACCACGGCGACCGCGACGACGTGCGCTGCGACGTGACCAGCGAGGCTCAGCGGCGCAAAGAACGCGGCGATCGCCGGCAAGAGCCAGGCGCGCTGCAGCAGCAGCTCGCGAAGCTGGGCGCGCACGACCTGGCCTCCGTCCACGGGCAGGATGGACAGGAGCGTGCGGTCCTCGTCGCGCACGGTGGCTACGTGCACGTCAAGCGACGCGAGCCCCAGCACCGCGAGCGCGACGCGCAGAGTGACGCCGCGCAGGCCGCTGTCGTAGCGCGAGGGATCGGCGGTGAGGAACTCGAAGAAGACGGCGCTCGTGTACGGCGTCGCGAGCGCCGCGACAACGACCGGGAGGGCCGCCGAGCTGAGCGTCGGCAGCCACCCGTCGATGCGGAGGCGGTGTCCGCGCTGCTGGCGCGCTGCCCGCGCGTGGGCGTCGCTAGGCACGCAGCTCGCCACGGGCGCTGTGCGTGAAGCCGCGGGTGACCTCGACCTGCACCTCGCGCCCCATGAGCTCGCGCGAACCTGCGAAGTTCACCATGAGGTTGCTTGAGGTGCGCGCGCAGAGCACGCCCTCGTCGTGGCGCGACCAGCCCTCGACCAAGGCGGTGACCACCGTGCCTTCGTGCGCGCGGGTCCACGCCAGGGAGAGCTCGCGCTGGCGAGCTTGGTAGCGCGTGAGGCGCGCGCCAGCGATGTCGTCGGGCACCGTGTCCGTGCGGTGCGTGGCGGGGGTTCCGGGCCGCGGGCTGTACTTGAAGGAGTAGGTGCCGACGAAGCCGACCTCGTCCAACAAGCTCATGGTGAGCTCGAAGTCCTCGTCGGTCTCCGAGGGGAAACCTACGATGACGTCGGTGCTGAGCACCAGATCGGGGCGGGCGCTGCGCAGGGCGTCGACGACCCTGAGGTAGTGGTCGCGCGTGTAGAAGCGCTTCATGCGGCCGAGGATGCGGTCGGAGCCCGACTGCACGGGCAGGTGCAGGTAGGACGCGAGCTGCGGCAGGTCGCGGTAGGCTTGCACCACGTCCGCGCCCATGTCGCGCGGGTGGCTGGTGGTGTAGCGAACGCGCTCGACGCCTGGGACATCCGCCACGGCGTAGAGCAGCTTGGCGAAGGTGTGCTCGCCAGGGACCTTGAGGCCGTAGGAGTTCACGTTCTGGCCGATGAGCGTGATCTCCTTCACGCCGACAGCCACCAAGCCCCTCACCTCGTCGAGGATCTCGGCGCTCGGCCGCGAGACCTCGGCGCCACGAGTGCTGGGCACGATGCAGAAGGTGCATCGGTTGTCACAGCCTTTTTGGATGGTCACAAAGGCGCCGACCTTGCCGCGCGCTGCGGGGTCGATGGCCGTGACAAAGGGGTAGTCGTCGAGCCCCAAGAACTCGGTGTCCAGGACGCGCTTGCCGTCGAAGGCGGCGTCGACGAGCTTGCGCACGGCGGGCACGCCGTCCGGCCCGAAGACCATGTCGACCTCGGGGTAGCGCTTGAGCAGCGTGTCGCCCTCTTGCTGCGCGACGCAGCCCGCGATGCCGAGGCGCACGTTCTGGCCGAGGCGCTTGAGGCGACGGTACTCGCCGAGGGCCGAGTGCATCTTCTGCTCGGCCTTATCGCGGATCGAGCAGGTGTTGAGCAGGATGAGGTCTGCGTCCTCGGCGTTCTCGGTCGACGCGAAGCCGTCGCCCGTGAGCTGAGCGCGGATCTTCGCTGTGTCGTACTCGTTCATCTGGCAGCCGAAGGTGTGAATGAACACCTTGCGGTCCGAGCGGGACTCCATGGGCGACCTCGTTGGAGACAGGAGTGAAGCGTCCCCCGCAGATAACGCGCTCAGCGGTCGAGGTTCACCCGCGCTCCCACGCCGCACACACCCGGGATAGCCTCTGTCACCCCCGAGGCCCTCGTCACCATGTCCGCCCCCTCCCCCTCCGAAGGCCGCCGCTATCACGTCATCGAGGCCCTCGGACGCGGTGGCTTCGGCACGGTGTACCGCGCGGAGCTCGAGTCCGCCGGGGGCTTCAAGAAGCCGGTCGCGCTCAAGGTGCTGAACGCGAACATGGACGGCATGGCGGACATCGTCAACCGCCTGCGCGACGAGGCCCGCATGCTCGGGCTGCTACAGCACCGCGCCATCGTGAGCGTCGACGGCCTCGTCTTCCTCGACGGCCGATGGACGGTCGTGATGGAGTATGTACCTGGCGTCTCCATGGCCCAGGTGCTGGAGCACCAGCGCACCGTGCCCACGCGGGTCGCGCTGGCGATCATCGAGGAGGTCGCGAGCGCCTTGCACTCCGCCTTCTCGCGGGCGCCTACGGGCGGCGAGCCGCTCGGGCTGCTGCACCGCGACATCAAGCCAGCGAACATCCAGCTCACCGGCGATGGCGTCGTGAAGCTGCTCGACTTTGGCGTCGCGCGCGCCAACTTCACCGAGCGCGAGGCCAAGACTGAGCGCATGATCTTCGGATCGCTGCCCTATATGGCGCCCGAGCGCTTTGAGCGCCGCGACTGCCACGGCTCCGACGTGTACGCGCTCTGCGCCACGCTCGCCGAGCTGCTCACGGGCGAGCCGCTGGAGCGCGCCGCCCTGCACCCAGACCGCTTCGCCGAGCAGATGGACGCGGTGCTGCGCGAGGTGCGGCGCTTCGAGCCCGACGACGAGGTCGCGGCCCTCATTCGCGACGGGCTTCGCTACGACGCCGAGGATCGCCCGACCGCCCGCGAGGTGGAGAGCCGCGCCCGCGCGCTGCGCGACCGCATCGCGGGGCCGCGCCTGCAGGACTGGGCCGAGGAGAACGTGCCCCCGCTGCTCGCGGGGCGCGCCATGGAGCACGACGAGCTGACGGGCAGCACCCTGCTAGAGACGAGCGGCGCGCACGCCCCCCGCGAGTCCTCCGACACCAGCGCGAACTGGCTCGAGGACGACCCGTCAAAGGCGAGCCTCCCCCCGCAGCCCGCGCCGAAGGCCGCGCCGAAGGCCGCGCCGAAGGCCAGCGGCGCGCGGCCTGCCAGGCGCGCGCGGAGCTCGTCCCTGCGCGGGTGCTTCTTGTACCTCTCGGCGGCGGTGGGCGTCGTGCTGGTGCTCGGCCTCGTCCTGTTCTTGTCGGGCGTGGGAGGGTGCGCGGCCATGTGCGCGCCGCTGTGGGGCGAGGCCGTGCACGAGTCCAAGCTCGAGTCGGCGCTGGAGTACCAGCAGCGCCTTGAGGGCATGCAGCAGAGCGCGGCCCGCGACGATCTCATCGGCCAGCTGCAGCTCTACCGCACCGAGGTCGCCCGCGGGAAGATCAGCTTCTTCGAGATGATCCGCTTCGAGGGCGCGCTCGACACCGCCATGCAGGACGGGCGCATCACCGACTCGGACGTCCAGCACGTGCAGATCGTGCTGGACTTGGTCACACCGCCCGCGTCACGGGCACCCACAGCACGCTAAAGTCGTCGACGCGCAGGTCGGTGCGCTCCAAGCGGACCTCGACCGAGTCGACCTGGTCCGCGAGGGCGAGCTGCTCGTCCCGCAGGCGCTGCAGCTCCTCGCCGGTTCGCTCGTCGAGCTCCACCACCTCGGCCTTCAGGTCGCCGAGCTCGTCTTCCAAGCGCCCGACGCGCTCGCCAGCGCGCAGGGTGGTGCTCCGCCGGCTCATGGCGGCGCTGACGCTGCGGCGGCGCCCTGAGAACCAGGAGAACACGGTCTCAGCAGCGCCGAGGAGCTCGGTCGCTTGGCGCGCGCGCGCGTCAGACTTGCCCGCGTCGAGGGCGCGCTCCTTGGTGCGGATCTTGCTCTCGATGCGGTCGATCTGCACGCGCACCTTCTCGGCGAGCTTGCGACCCGCCTCGGCGGCGCGCGACTCGGCCTCGACGGCGCAGCGCGCGCGGAAGTCGGCCTCGGCCTCGCCGGCCCGGCTCTGCAGCTTGAGCGGCGCGCAGCGGTACATGCGCTCAGTCTCGCCCTCCAGCACCTCATCGACGACGCGGCGGCGGAGGGCGTCGAGCTCGCTCACTTCGTCCAGCGAGGTGGGCAGCGACTCGAACCAGCCCGAGGGCGTAGCGCCGAGCATGTCCGACGGCTGAAGCTCCGGCTCGACCGAAGCGCTGGCGCCCGTGAGCGGGAAGATCAAGCGGAGCTCGTCGCGGTCCACGACCCAGTCGCGCCCCTCGTCAAAGCGCAGCCGCAACCTCGCGAGCACCGCAGGCATCCACTCGATCGCCCCGTCGACGCGGGGCGCGCGAGCGTGCGCCGCGAAGGCCGGCGCGAGGCGCGAGGAGAAGACCACGGCGGGGTCGAGGAAGCGGAAGGGGAAGCCGGCGGGCGCGGGCGGTGGCACCGCGAGCAGGCTCGACGCCGCAGCCCCCGTCGCGGGCGGCGGGGGCGCGGGGCGGGTGATCGGCGGCGGCGGCGGCGGGCCAACGCGCGGCGACGGAGGCGGGCTCGGCGGCCCCATCCGCGGCGCGACGGCGGGAGACGCCTGCGGCGCTGCGACGACCGCAGGCGACGCTTGTCCGAGCTGGCCGACCTCGCGCAGCGTAAGCGGCCCGCGCAGGTAGCAGATGACCTGGCGGCTGCGCACGAGCGCTGGCGGCGCGCCAGCGCGGCGGAGCAAGAAGGTGCGGCCGGGCAGGTCCTCAAGCCAAGCCGCTGTCTGCGGGTCCGCGTCGCCCATGCCGTCCAGCACGCGCTCGCGGTCCTGCCGCGTCTGCAAACGACCGATCAGCCAGGTGCCTGCGTTCGACAGCGCCTTGTAGTCGATGTCGACCGGGTTCTGCGTGACGAGCATCGTGCCGACGCCCACCGCGCGCGCCTGCTTCATGAGCGTGAGGAGCGGCCGCTTGGTGGGCGGGTCCTTGGGGTACGGCGGCAGGTAGCCGAAGACCTCGTCAAAGTACACGAGCGCCCGCAGCGACGAGGTGCCCGACTGGCGGCGCGACCACGACACCAGCGCGCCCAGCAGGGTGGTGGCGAAGAACATGCGCTGCGCGTCGTCGAGGTGCGCGAGCGAGAACACCGACACAGGCGTACGCCCTGCCGTACTCAGCAGCGCGGCGGGGTCGAGGCGCGCGCCCTGCGCCCAGGTCGCGAAGGCTGGAGACGCTGCCAAGCCGTTGAGCCGCATCGCGAGGGCCATGCGCTCCTTGCGCGGCCAGAAGGAGTCGAGGGGGAAGACGCCGACGCGCTCGAAGGGAGGGTCGACGACCATCGGCAGCAGCGAGCGCAGATCACAGGGCTGCTGCGCGGACCACCGCTCCATGAGCAGCTGAGTGAGGGTGACCGTCGCTGGATCGCCGATGGGATCCGCCTCTTCACCCACCAAGCCTAGCAGGGCGCCCACGACGCCCGAGGCGTGCTCCGCGAGGCCCTCGGGGTCTTCGAGCAGCTCGGGCGCTGGGCGATCGAGGCAGCCGAGGACGTTCACGGAGACACCCGCGGTGCTGCCCGGCGTGTAGACGGTGACCTGGGCGCGGTCCGCGTAGGCCTGCACCGCGGCGTCATCCATCCCCCAGTCGGTCAGCCCCGACCGCCAGCGCGCCGCGATCTGATCCGCGTAGGCCTCGGGGCTCATGCCCTCGCGCTCGGCTTCACCCGGATCTATCCAGGGCAAGAAGTCCGAGCCCGGGCGCCCCCCCAGCGCGAGCGCCAGGTTGCCCATGTCGCCCTTCGGGTCGATGACGACGACCGGCACGCCAGCGGTCGCGAGCTCTTCGAGCAGCGCGATGCACAAGCCCGTCTTGCCGGAGCCCGTCATGCCCACGCACACCGCGTGCCGCGTGAGATCGCGCGTGTCGAGGCGCACGTCCTCCAGTGGGGTCTTCATCGCCGCGGGCGACACCGCCCGCCCTATGTACAGGTCTGCCACTAAGCCCTCCGGTCGAACACTCGCTCGCTTAGCGCCTTGGCGGCCCATGTCGAGTGGGTCGCGCTCGCGGTCGTTGCGAATCGGCGCGCGTTCGGGCAGGATGGGCCCCCGCACAGGAGGCGAAGGCATGAGCACGCTGCCCAGCAACATCGATGAGGCTATCCTCGACAAGGTCCGCAACTGCTTCTGCGAGGCTCTTGAGCTCGACGACGACGAGGTCGAGTGGGACTCGAAGATCCTCGACGATCTGGGGGCTGAGTCGCTCGATCTCCTCGACGTCGTGTTCCGCTTGGAGCGCGCCTTCGACATCCAGATCCCCCGCGCGGGCTTGGAGTCCCAAGCCAAGGAAGTCGACGGCCAGCCCGGCGAGATCGACGGCAAGCTCACGGCGATCGGCGCCGCGCGCCTGCGCGAGCTGATGCCCGAGGTCCCCGAAGACGAGATCTTCGAGGGCATGAAGGCCTCGGCGATCGCGACCGTCTTCCGCGTCGGCACCTTCTACAACATCGTCATCGCGCTGTTGGACCAGAAGAACGGGTGACCGACCCGCGCTTCGCGTTCCTCGTCCACCCGCTCGTCGGGTGGCATCGGCGCCTCGTCGGCGTTCGGCGCGGTCACGCGCGCCTCGCCATCGCCGGTGAAGCGGGCATCGAAGCGGTCGGCGCCGCCGGGCAGATCGCGCTCCCGACCGCCACTGGCTACGTGCCCGGCCTCATCCTGACGGTGCCCGACACGGCCACGCAGCTCGTCGCGGATCAGGGCCGCGCCTTGGCGCTCCAAGAGCGAGCCGGCCGCGAAGCTGTGGCGGCGGGCGTCGTCGCGATCGGGCTCGGCAACGCGCTCGCTGTGGTCGCGGGACGCGGCGCGCTGCTCGCTGAGCGGCTCCCCGTGCCGGTGACGACGGGACACGCCGCCACGAGCTGGGCGACGACGCAGGTGACGCTACAAGTGCTCGACGGCGCGCGCGGCCCGGTGGGCGTGCTCGGCTTCAAGAGCACGGTCGGTGACGCCATCGCGCGCATGCTGCTGGCGACGGGGTGCGAAGTCTGGGTGGACGCCACCGGCGCTGCGGCCGAGCGACGTGCAGCGCAGATCGGCGCGCGCTTCGCGCCGATGACCGAGGTCGTCGGCAGGTGCCGCGTGCTCGTCGGAGCCGCCACGACCGGCCCGATGCTCCACCCGGCGGCGCTGCGGGTCGGCACTACGCTCATCGACCTCGCGTTGCCCCCCACCCTGTACCCAGGCCGCTTGCCCGGAGAGGTTCGTGTCGTCGCGGGCGAGCCGCTGCGAGCGCCCGACCGCGTTCGAACCGACGGGTGGGGACGCCTGTGGCTCACCGTCGCGAACTACGGCCGAGGCTGCGTCTACGCCTGCCTCGCCGAGCCCCTCGCCCTCACGCTCACCGCTGAGCGCGGATTTAGCGAGGGCCGTCGCCTCGACTTGGAGCGGGTCGAAGCCATGGGCACGCTGTTGACAAGAAACGGGTATGTACCTGTCGTTCGTCCGCGCTGAACGCGACGTCACGCGGCCATTCCCACCCCGGGGCTGGCCCCGAGGGCACCACTGCGAGTAGGCTACGCACCTTGAGCAACGACACCCGCCAGCGCTTCCACATCCTCCGCGAGATCGACTCTGGCGGCTTTGGATCCGTCTTCCTGGCGAAGATGACCCAGGGTGACGGGTTCTCGCGCTTGGCCGCGCTCAAGTTGCTCCACGCCAAGTGGTCGGACTCGGAAGAGATCGCCAGCCGAATGCGCGACGAAGCGCGTATGCTCGGCCTCTTGCGCCACCCCAACATCGTGGACGTGTTCGGGCTCACGCGCATCGATGGCCGCGTCGCGATCGTGATGGAGTACCTCGACGCCGTCGACTGCCACAACCTCGTGGGGCAGCGCGGTACCGAGCACGAGCTCCCGGTGCGGTGTGCGCTGGAGATCATCGCCGCCGCCGCCTCTGCGCTCGACGCCGCTTACAATCGGCCGCCCGTCGCGAGCGACAAGCCGCTGCGCGTCATCCACCGCGATATCAAGCCCTCTAACCTGATGATTGACGGTGACGGCGTCACCAAGGTGCTGGACTTTGGCGGTGCGCGCGGCGACTTCGACGAGCGCGAGGCCAAGACCGAGGCGATGACCTTCGGTTCCATCGACTACATGCCTCCCGAGCGGCTGTTCATGGAGCCCGAGGTCCCGGCGTCCGACGTGTACTCGCTCGGGGCGACGCTCTTCGAGATGCTCTGCGGCGAAGCGCTCGGCAAAGCCAAGCTCAAACCCGAGGCGCAAGACGTCTTCGTGCTGCAGCGCTTCGAGGTGCTGCTGGAGCGCAACCCGCTCGGCAACGAGCGCGTAGCCGAGGAAGTGCTGGTCCTCCTGCGGGATATGTTGGGCTTTAACGCGGACGATCGCCCCACTGCCGCCAAGGTGGTTCAGGTGCTGCGTCCGCTGGCGCGCGCCTTCCCCGAGCAGCCGACGCTCGCCGAGTGGGCGGAGCGTCACATCCCGCCGCTCCTCGCCATTCAGAACGACAAGCGCACCGAGCGCACCCGCTCCGAGCTCATCGGCTCGGTGGTCGAAGAAGACAACTACGACGGCACGCGGTCCGACCCGATCCCGACCGCCCTGCCCACGCCCGCCGCGCCGCGAGCCAATGACCTCCCGCTGCCCCCACCGCCTCCGCGAGGGCCGGCGCCGTCCGCCAGCCATGCACACAGCGCGAGTGACGACGATCCGCCAACGAGCACCGCCAAGCACGGGAGCGGCCTGTTCGCGCTCTTTGTTGTGTTCGTCATCGCTGTCATCTTGGGCGTCGTCGCGGTGATCACGGTCGGTGGCGCCATTGGCTACATCAGCTACACCGAGACGCCCACGGTCCAAGTGCCGGTGACGCCACCACCGCCGCCCGAGACCAAGCCGCCAGAGCCTGTCGCGCCCGAGCCCCCCAAGGGCCCCGCGGCGACCTTCGTGAGCCACCTCCCCGACACGCGCACCATCACGGTTCGATGCGACAAGCTGCAGGGCCGTGGCGACACGACCGCCTACGTCGAGGGCGACACCTTCGGCAAGTGCACCGTCACGGCGGTCACCGCCGACCGCAAGCGCGCCACGATCGTCCTCGATAAGGTCAAGCCGCGCGTCTACAACTGCTTTGCTGATGGCGACAAGGGGTGCAACTAAGCCGATGAGACCGGTCGCGATCACGGCAGTCGGCGTCACCTGTGGGCTCGGCCACTCGTTGAGCGAGCTCTCGCTGGCGCTTCTTGAGGGCCGCTGCGGCATCGCCGAGGTGAAGGACCTCCCAGCGGCGCGCATGGTGCTCGCGGGGGACGTCCCCAAACTTCAGGATTTTCCTGACGATCGCAAGGTGCACCTGCTCGCAGCAGCCGCCCAAGCGGTCTTGTCCCCCACCGACGCTCCGCCCGCGCGGCGCGGGGTGTACTTGGGCACGGGCCTGTCGAGCGTCACCCCGCTGGAGCTCGAGCAGGACATCTTTCCGCACGTTCGCGACGGTCGCGTCGATCGCACCACAGCCATGGCGGACCTCGCCACCGATCACGTCGCGCCGCGCCGCCACCTGCCCGCGCGCGCCACAGCGTGGCTCGCCGACGCCTTTGGCGCCGAAGGACCGACCGGCACCACCTTTTCGGCCTGCGCGGCTGGCGCCGAGGCCATCGCGGCAGGTGCCCGCGCCATCGCGCGCGGCGACGCCGACGTGGTGCTCGCTGGCGGTCACGACGCGATGGCCCACCCGCTTGGGCTGCTCTCCTTCGACGTGCTTGGGGCGCTCTCCCCCACGGTGTGCCGCCCCTTTGACGCCGAGCGCGACGGCTTCACGCTCGGCGAGGGCGCTGCGCTCCTGCGCTTGGAGTCGCTCGACCGCTGCTCCCAACCTCCCCTCGCCGTGCTCTTGGGCGCGGGCACCTCGCTCGACGCCCACGGCATCACAGCCCCTCACCCCGAGGGCCGCGGCGCCGAGGCGGCCATGCGACGCGCGCTGCGGGACGCCGGGATTCGCCCCGACCAGGTGGACTGGGTGAACACCCACGGCACCGGCACCTCGCTCGGCGACGCCGCCGAAGCCGCGGCCATCTCCAGGGTGTTCGGCCCACGCGTCGCCGTCTCCAGCCTAAAAGGCGCGCTTGGCCACACGCTCGCGGCCGCGGGCGCCGTCGAAGCTGTCGCCACGGTCGCAGCGCTGCGCGATGGCTTCTTGCCTGGCACCGTCGGCTGCTCCACCCCGGCCGAGCTCGGCGTCCGCGTCATCCTGGGCGCCGAGCACACAGCGCCGCGCATCGTCGTCTCCAACAGCTTCGGCTTTGGCGGGCAGAACTGCTCGCTTGTATTCGCGCTTGAGGTCCCAGTATGAACGTCGCGATTACCGGCATTGGCCTCTTGTCCGCCGGCGGCCCCTGGGAGGTGCCCGAGTTTCGGCCTCGCGAGCACATCCTCGAGCGCAAGCACATCAAGCTCATGACCCGCGGTGTCCAGCTCGGCGTAGCGGGCATCCGCTTGGCCCTCGCCCAGCGCCCGGGCTGGGAGGCCATCCCCCCAGAGCGCCGCGGCATCTACGTCGGCTCCACCCCAGCCGGCTCCGACCCCGCCGACCTAGCGCCCGCCTTTCAGGCGTCGATGACCGACGGTGCCTTCGACCCATCCGCCTTCGGCGAGCTCGGTCTCCCCGTCGTGCCACCGCTCTGGCTGGTGAAGGGGCTGTCGAACAATGTGCTGGGCTACGCGAGCGCCTACCACGATATCCAAGGGGTGAACGGAAATCGCTGCGAAGGGCGAGCCGGCGGCATCGCCTCGGTCGTGGACGGTGCGCGCGCCATCGCCGAGGGACGTGCGGACATCGTCGTCGCTGGCGGCGCGGACAGCCTCATCGGCGTCGACGGCTGGCTCGGCCTGCCCACCGGCGAGGGTGCTGCGTTCTTCGTCCTCGAGCGCGCCTCCGACCACCCCCACGCCCCGCGCCTGGTGGACGGTGGCGTGCGCTTCAGCCCCGACCTCCCCGGCTCGCCGCCCGGCCAACACGGCGAGCTCGGCGCCGCGGCCGGAGTCATCGAGCTCGCGGAGCGCCTCCACGCGGGTGATCGGGACTTCACCGTCGAGGTCGTCGACCCCAGCGGAACGCTCGTCTGGGTCGAGATCGGGTAGGGCGCTAGCGGGCGGTCGTCGCTTCCAAGGCGGTCGCGACCCGCTCAACGAGCTCGTCGCGCCAAGCCGCTTGTGTAGCGAGATCCTGGCGAAGCTCTAGCTCCACCGCGCGCAGGCCAAAGCGCCTCGCGTGACTCTGCGGCGAGTACATCAGCCCGCCGTACCCCGACCACGGCTCGTTCCGGCGAAGATCGTAGCGGCCGTCATCGAGCGCGCGAAACAGCTCCTCGCCGAGCTCTGGGTCTTCATCGAACAGCACGCCCACCTCGACCGAGCGGGGCTGGCCCTCGTAGAGCGGGGTGAAGCTGTGCATGGAGAGCACGATCTGCGCGGTGCGCGACGCGGCGAGCGCGCTGTCCACTGCGGCGTGAAAGGGTGCGTAGTACCCGTCGATGCGCCGCCGCTTGTCGTCCTCGGTCACGTGCGCTCCGAGCGCGATGGGCACACCATCCGCCATCGGGCGCAGCAGCGTGTCCGAGTCCAGGGGGCGGTTGGCGTCGATGAGCAGGCGGGTGAAGCGCGCGAGCACGGCTGGCGCACCGAGCCGCTCCGCGAGCGCCAGCGTCGCCTCGGCCGCGCCGAGATCGAAGGCCCAGTGGGTCCCGTGCAAGCGCGCGTCGACCGCCTGCCAGGTCCATCCGGCTGGCAGACGCTCGGAGGCGTGCTCACAGGTGAGCACGAAGGGTGAGGACACCGACTCTGGCGCCCACAGCTCAACCGCTTCGTGCTCAAGTCGCCGACGAAAGCCGGTCACAGGCGCGACGCGACGCTCCTAGAGCTCGTCGTCGTCGAAGGCGATGATCGTGGCGCCAGAGGTGCGCGGGGGACGAGCTGTCGGAGCGCCTTCGGGGACCGAAGCGACCACGGTGGCGTCGTCCTCGCCGACGTCTTCCTCGCGGGCGGGCGCTGCAGCGGGCTTTGCCGCTGACTTGGCAGGGGGCTTCGCGGTGAGCGCGTCCACGGCGCCGGCCTCATCCGAGTCGGCATCTCCGCCCTTGCGGAACACGAAGAAGTAGATTGCGCCGGCGATAACGGCGATCGAGCCCACACAGCAGAGGAGGCTACAGAGCAGGGACAGGACGGTGGTAAGCATTGGGGCGTCTCCGCGTACGAGCCGTGGGCCTATGGTCGCCGCCATCCTGCGGCAAGTGGCGGCGCTACGTCAAGCTTCCGGTGGCGGTCGACGCTGCACCAGCACCCCCGCGAGCCAGAGAACCAAGATGACCCAGCCACGGTCGGCCAGACCCGCTGCTTCGGCGATGAGCATGGCCCCGACGGCGGAGGTCGTGATCGGCAGCAGCTTGCGGTAGAGCAGCGGGAAGAGCACGAGGCCCGTGACGGCGCTCACGAGCGGCACCCACCACGCGAGCGCCGCCACCAGCGCTTGGGCCGCCACGCCAGCGACCAAGCCGAGCAGCGCGCCCAACCCGACGAGCACCAAGCGGTGCGTCGCGAGCGCTGTGAGCGTGACGATCACGCCGCCGACGATCGCGAAGGCGATCACCACCGCAGGCTGCCACGCGATCGGCCACCACAGCGCGATCGCGCGCACCGCGCTGACGCCTCCGAGCGCGCCCGCGCCAAAGGCGCCCAAGCGGATGGAGGGCTCGTACCAGCGAGCGCCGCGCAGGAGCAGCACGAGGCCGAGCAGGCCGACGATGGCGCGCACGACAACCGGCGTGCCATCCAGCAGGTGGGCGAAGGAGGCGAGTTCGTTCATACCCGGGGCTCTAACGGCGGACGCGCGCGACCGCGACGCGTCACCCGCAAGCCGCTGCTATGCTAGTCCTCGCACCTTCTGCGGGGTCTTCATGCACGTCATCTTCCTCGAGCCAGCCTTTCCTGCCAACCAGCGCGAGTTCGTACGCGGCCTACACTACGCAGGAGCCACCATCAGCGCCATCGGCACGGCCCCCCTCGGCGCGCTCGACGGCGAGCTGCGGTCGTGGCTGCACAGCTACGAGCGCGTGCAGAACAGCGCCGACGTCGGCCAGCTCACGGGCGCGGTCAAGCGCATTCAGACGCGCGGCCCGTGGGTCCACAAGCTGGAGTGCACGGTCGAGGCCCTCATGATCCCCGCGGCCCAAGTGCGCGCGAACACCATGATCCCGGGCCTCTCCATCGCGCAAACCGAGCTCGTGCGCGACAAGGTCAAGATGAAGGCCCATATGTTGGCCAACGGCATCCGGTGCGCGCAGTCCGCGCAGGTCGGCTCGCTGGAAGACGCCGCCGCCTTCGTGAAGCAGTACGGCTACCCCGTCATCATCAAGCCCATCGCGTCCGCAGGCGCCGCTGGCACATGGCGCGCCGATGACGGCCCGAGCCTCGCCGACGCCCTGCGCGAGTCCGGTGCGAGCCCGCAGACCCCTGTCGCGATGGAGGAGTTCATCGAGGGCCACGAGGGCTTCTGGGACACCCTCACCGTCGGCGGAAACGTCGTCTTCGAGCAGATCAGCCACTACTTCCCGAACGTGCTCACGGCGATGCGGCACCGCGAGATCTCGCCCTACCTGCTCGTCACCAACCGCGTGGACTCGGACAGCTACAACGAGCTCAAGCTCATGGGCCGCCAGGTCATCCGCGCGCTGGGCCTAGAGACGTCGCCCACCCATATGGAGTGGTTCTACGGACCCAAGGGCCTGTTCTTCAGCGAGATCGGCGCCCGCCCCCCCGGCGTGAGCGTGTGGGACCTGTACTGCGCCGCCAATGAGATGGACCTCTACTACCACTGGGCCCACGCCGTCGTTCACGGCATGGCCGACCCGCGCCCCAGCCGCCGCTACACCGCCGGCATGATCGCGCTGCGCCCCAACCGCGACGGTCGCATCGCCGGATACTCCGGGGTTGACGCCGTTCAGCAGCGCTACGGCGACCACATCCTGCGCACCCACCTACCCCCGCGCGGCCACGCCACCCAGGCCATCGAGGCCGGCTACATGGCGAACGCGTGGATTTGGGTCCGCCACCCCGACTACGACGCGTGCCAGGCCATGTGCGAGGACATCGGCCGCACGCTCCGCGTCTGGGCGGAGTAGCTGCAAGAGTTCGCGGCGATCATTGTTCGCCGCGATCCATCGCTTTGATCCAGGGGCGCGAACGGCAGTTGCGCTTCTGGATCGGCCTGATAACCTAGGAGTTAGCTCTCCCCGCCCCCCTCTGCACCTGGCGCCCGCCACCCATGAACGCGAACCTCGCTCAGCGCTTGCTCATCACCGCCCTCCCCGCCGTGTTGCTCGTCGCGATCGCCGCCACCACGATCTGGGGTGACGACGGGCTGACCGCGCGCGACCGCCTGCAGGCCGATCTCGCCCATAAGAACGCGGACCTCGCGGCGATGGAGCGCGACAACCAAGTGCTCGTGCGCCAGCTCATGCTCATGGACCGCGACCCGGTCGTGCTGGAGCGCGTGGTCGCCGACGAGCTCGAGTGGGCGCGCACGGACGCGACGCTCTACCGCTTTGAGGACGACAAAGCCGGCGAATAGCGCACCGCTTCGCTGCGAGCGCGCGCGCCGATTTCAATCTTGACTCAGGAGTACACATTGCGTTAGCCGCAGGGCATGCGCATGTCGTCCACCGAAGAGTACGGGCTCCGCTGCCTCCTGCAGGTCGCCCGTCATCAAGCCGCCGGGCCGGTCCCCATTCAGCTCATCGCGAGCCATGAGGGCCTGTCGCCGGAGCACACCGCCAAGCTGCTGCGCATCCTCCGCGAGGCCGACCTCGTCGCGAGCACGCGCGGCTCGGGCGGCGGCTACCAGCTCGCGCGTGACGCCAAGGACATCTCTGTCCTGCAGGTGCTGGAGGCCATCGACGGCAGCCTGCTCCCCGAGGACTGGTGTGGGCGCCACGCTGGGCGCTTGGACAACTGCGTTCACTCCACCGGCTGCAGCCTGGTGGGGCTCTGGCTGCACATCGCTCGCGTGATGGGCGGCGCACTCTCTACGATCTCCCTCGATGATCTCGCGACGGGCCGCCTCAACAGCGCCACCCGTAGAGCCCTGGAGGCCAACGCATCATGAGCACCGATCTCGAAGGCGTCGTCAGCCGCGACTACGACGCCGGCTTCGTCACCGACATCCCCTCCGACGTGGAGCCTCCGGGCCTCGACGAGGACGTCATCCGCCGCATCTCCGCCCGCAAGGAGGAGCCCGAGTGGCTGCTGGAGTGGCGGCTCGCCGCCTTCCGCAAGTGGAAGGAGATGGCCGATCCCAGCTGGGCTTATGTGGACTACGTGCCCGTCGACTACCAGAGCATCAGCTACTACGCTGCCCCCAAGGGGCCCAAGTACAAGAGCTTGGACGACGTGCCCCCGGAGATCCTAGCGACCTTCGAGCGCCTCGGCGTGCCCCTCGGTGAGCGCGCCGCCCTCGCTGGCGTGGCCGTGGACGCCGTCTTTGACTCGGTGAGCGTCGCCACCTCCTTCCGCGAGAAGCTGAGCGAGATCGGCGTCATCTTCACGTCCATCTCCGAGGCCGTGAAGGAGCATCCCGACCTGGTGCGCAAGTACCTCGGCAGCGTCGTTCCTCCGACGGACAACACCTTCGCGGCGCTCAACTGCGCGGTGTTCACCGACGGCACCTTCGTCTACATCCCCAAGGGCGTTCGCTGCCCCATGGAGCTGTCGACCTACTTCCGCATCAACGAGGCCAAGACGGGCCAGTTCGAGCGCACCCTCATCATCGCCGACGAGGGCAGCTACGTCAGCTACTTGGAGGGCTGCACCGCCCCCATGCGCGACGAGAACCAGCTCCACGCCGCGGTCGTCGAGCTCGTCGCCCATGACGACGCCAAGATCAAGTACTCCACGGTTCAGAACTGGTACCCCGGCGACGCCGAAGGCCGAGGCGGCATCTACAACTTCGTCACCAAGCGCGGCATCGCGCACCACCGCGCGCACATCAGCTGGACGCAGGTGGAGACGGGCAGCGCCATCACCTGGAAGTACCCGAGCTGCATCCTCAAGGGCGACGACTCGGTGGGCGAGTTCTACTCGGTCGCGGTCACCAACCGCCGCCAGCAGGCCGACACCGGCACCAAGATGATTCACCTGGGCCGCAACACCAAGTCCACCATCATCTCCAAGGGCATCTCCGCGGGGCGCAGCAGCAACGTCTACCGCGGCCTGGTTCGCGTCGGCCCCAAGGCCGCTGGCGCGCGCAACTACACGCAGTGCGACAGCCTGCTGCTCGGCAACACCTGCGGCGCCCACACCTTCCCCTACATCGACGTGCACAACAGCACGGCCCGCGTCGAGCACGAGGCCTCGGCGTCTAAGATCGGCGAAGACCAGCTCTTCTACTGCCGCCAGCGCGGCCTGTCGGAAGAGGACGCCGTCGCCCTCATCGTCAACGGCTTCTGCAAGGACGTCCTCCGCGAGCTCCCCATGGAGTTCGCCGTCGAAGCCCAGAAGCTCCTCAGCGTCACCCTCGAAGGCGCCGTCGGCTAAGTCCGTTCGACCCAATCCTTTCGGAGAACCCCTCATGCTTGAGATCAAGAACCTCCACGCCAACGTCGACGGCAAGCCGATCCTCAAGGGCATCACCCTCACCATCGCCACGGGCGAGGTCGTGGCGCTCATGGGCACGAACGGCTCGGGCAAGAGCACGCTGTCCAAGGTCATCGCCGGCCACCCCGACTACGAGGTGACCGAGGGCTCCATCACCTGGAACGGCGTCGACATGCTCACGCAGTCCCCCGAGGAGCGCGCCCACACCGGCGTCTTCTTGGCCTTCCAGTACCCGGTCGAGATCCCCGGCGTCTCCACCGCCAACTTCCTCAAGGCGGCGGTGAACGCGGTGCGCGTCGGACGCGGCCAAGAGGCCCTCGACGCCTACAACTTCCTCAAGACCGCTCGCGAGAAGATGAAGATCGTCAACATGAGCGACGAGCTGCTCAAGCGCCCCCTCAACGAGGGCTTCTCCGGCGGCGAGAAGAAGCGCAACGAGGTCTTTCAGATGCTCATGCTCGAGCCCTCCTTGTGCTTGCTCGACGAGACCGACTCCGGCCTCGACGTCGACGCGCTGCGCACGGTCGCCAGCGGCGTGAACGCCATGCGCAACCCCGAGCGCAGCATGATCGTGATCACGCACTACCAGCGCCTCCTCGACACCATCGTCCCGGACCGCACCTTGATCCTGCGCGACGGCCGCATCATCCTCGAAGGCGGCGCCGACCTCGCCAAGAACATCGAGGATCACGGCTACAAATTCGTCGACGACCAGCTCGTGGAGATGGCCAAGTGAGCACCGACCACGCCGCGCGCTTCACCCCGAGCGCCACGGAGCCGTCGTGGCTCTGGGCGCTGCGGTCCAGCGCCATGGAGTCCTTCGCGGCCTCCGGCTTCCCCACCCCCGCGCTCGAAGACTGGAAGCACGCGCGCCTCAAGCCGCTCGTCGGCGCGGACTGGTCCGCCGCCCCCCAAGCGCTCGCCGCGCCCACCGATCTCGACGAGCGCCTGACCACCCTGCCCGCGTGCCGCCTCGTGCTCGTAGACGGCGTGCTGGACCAAGCGCGCTCGTCCATGGACGCGCTGCCCGCAGGCGTCACGCTTCTCAGCGCGCGCGCCGCCGTGCTCAGCCACCCCGAGCTCGTGCAGCGCGCCCTCGCCCGCAGCGCGGACCACACGAGCCGCGCCTTTGTCGCGCTCAACCTCGCGTTCTGGACCGACGGTCTGCTGCTGCACGTCGCCCGCGGCGTCGCGGTCGAGCAGCCCATCGCGCTCGTGGTCGCCTCCAGCCGCCCCGGCACCACCGCCGTACGCAACCTGATCCTCGTCGACGACAACGCCTCCGTCGCCGTGGTCGAGCACTACACCAGCCTCACGGCCGACGCCCGCGTGAACGCCGTCACCGAGGCCCAGACCGCCGCTGGGGCTCGCCTCGACCACGTCGTGCTGCAAGACCACCACGCGAGCACGCTGCACGTCGCCACCCTCGACCTCGCCCAGCACCGCGACAGCATCGTCAACAGCTACGTCTTCTCGCTCGGCGGCGCCGTCGCGCGGACCGAGATCCGCAGCCGCCTGCAAGCTCCGGGCGCCACCTGCCAGCTTCGCGGGCTCGCCGTGGGCAATGCCAAGCAGCACCACGACCTGCTCACCTTCGTCGATCACGCCGTTACCAACGGCACAAGCAACCAAGCCTTCAAGAGCATTCTAGGGGACCGTTCCACGGGCGTGTTCAACGGCATGGTGCTCGTGCGGGCCGGCGCGGACGGCACCAACGCCCAGCAGTCCAACCACAACCTGCTGCTCTCGGACCTCGCCGACGCGCACGCACGCCCGCAGCTGGAGATTCACACGGACGACGTCAAGTGCAGCCACGGCGCCACCGTCGGCGCGCTGGACGCCGAGGCGCTGTTCTTCCTGCGCAGCCGCGGCATCCCCGAGCCTCACGCCAAGGCTATCCTCACCCGCGCCTTCGCCGACACCGTCGTCGAAGGCCTGCCCGAGGCGCTTCGCGCGCCAGTCGAGCGCGCTCTCGAAGGGGCGCTGCGATGAGCTACGACGTCGAGGCGATCCGTGCGCAGTTCCCCGCGCTCCACCAGCAGGTGCGCGGCAAAAAGCAGCTTGTCTACCTGGACAACGCGGCCACCACCCAAAAGCCGGCCGTCGTCATCGACGCCGTGCGCCACTACTACGAGCGCGACAACGCCAACGTGCACCGCGCGGTGCACGAGCTCGCCGAGCGCGCCACGGTCGCCTACGACGCCGCCCGCGACACCGCTCGCCGCTTCCTCGGCGCCCGCTCCAGCTCGGAGCTCGTGTTCACCCGCGGCACCACCGAGGCCATCAACCTCGTGGCTTGGGCTTGGGGCCTCGACAAGCTTCGGGCCGGCGACGAGATCCTCGTCTCCACGATGGAGCACCACAGCAACATCGTGCCCTGGCAGCTCGTCGCCGCCCGCACCGGCGCTCGCGTCCTGCCCATGCCCGTCCTCGCCGACGGACAGCTCGATCTGCCCGGCGCCCTCGCGCTCATCGGGCCGCGCACGCGCATGGTCTCCATCGTGCACGCGTCCAACGCCCTCGGCACCATCAACCCCGTGCGCGAGCTCATCGACGCCGCGCACAAGGTCGGCGCCCTCGCTCTGGTGGACGGCGCCCAAGCCTCACCCCACATGAGCCTCGACCTCGACGCCCTCGGCTGCGACTTCTACGCGCTCAGCGGACACAAGGTCTATGGCCCTACCGGCATCGGCTTGCTCTACGGCCGCTCCGAGGTCCTCGCCCAGATGGGGCCCTGGCAGGGTGGCGGCGACATGATCGAGACGGTCTCCTTCGACGGCACCACCTTCGCGGAGCCGCCCGCCCGCTTTGAAGCTGGAACGCCGAACATCGCCGGCGCGATCGGCTTGGCTGCCGCCTTTGATTGGCTCGACGGCGTCGGTCGTGACGCCGTCGCAGCGCACGAAGCGGAGCTCCTCGCCCACGGCACCGAGCTGCTGCAGAGCATCCCCGGCGTGCGCCTCATCGGCACGGCGCCGCACAAGGTCGGCGTGCTCTCCTTCGTCGTCAACGGGGCCAACAGCCAAGACGTCGGCACGCTCCTCGACATGGAGGGCGTCGCCGTGCGCACCGGCCACCACTGCGCGCAGCCCGCGATGCGCGCCATGGGCGTCGACGCGACCATTCGCGCCTCGCTCGCCGCTTACAACACTCACGCTGAGCTCGACCGCCTCGCACAGGCCCTCAAGCTCGTCCTCCCGTTGCTCCTCGATTGAGGTCTCCCATGTCTGAACAGCTCGAAGCCGACACCGAAACCATGACCGTCGTCGCCGACGACACGCCCCTCAAGATCGCCGTCATCTCGGCGCTCCGGGAGATCTTCGACCCCGAGATCCCCGTGAACGTCTACGACCTCGGCCTGATCTATGGCGTCGAGATCGACGAGAACGGCCGCGTCGCCATCTCCATGACGCTCACCTCCCCCGCTTGCCCCGTCGCCGGCTCGCTCCCGGGCGAGATCGAGTCGCGTGTCGTCGCGGTCGACGGCGTCTCCTCAGCCTGGGTTGAGATCGTCTGGGATCCGCCTTGGGGTCCAGAGCTCATGAGCGAAGAGGCGAGGCTAACCCTTGGCTTCTTCTAGACACCTCGCGCTCGCGCTGCTCGCGGGTTGTGGCGATCCGACCGTGAGCAGCTCGTCCTTCATGGTCGGGCAGCTCATCGACGCGAGCGACGTGCCCCTCAAGGGCGTGCGCGTTCAGTCTATCGAACAAGGTGAGCTGACCGACGACCAGGGCCGCTTCGGCGTCACCATCAAAGCGCCCGACCAGTACGTCTCGTGGCAGGGCCGCGACACCTGGTACCGCCGCGAGTGGCAAGACGCGGACGCGGGCAAGGTGCTGCGGCTCAAGCAGCCCAAGCTCCGCGACGCCGACCTGCGCTGCGAGGTCGGTTGCGACGTACGGCTCAACTGGACGCTTGACACAGGCCTATCGGCCACGCTCACCCGCCGATGTGAGGCGGGCAGCGGCTTCTCCCTTCCACAGATCCCCGCGGCGACCCCAATGGCCACCTGCGGCACGGGCCCCGGCGCGACGCCGGTTGAGCTGCGCGACGACGGCGCCCTCATCGCGATCCTCGCGCCCGCGGTGCCCGTGACGCTCACCCTCACGGCCTCGGAGGGCGAGCTCTCTGCGGACTGCAGCGTGATTGTGGACGGTCAACCCGCGATCGCCACAGGCAACACCTGGACCGCCACCGCGCGCCCCTCCAGCCGCGCGCACGCCGTGTGCGCCGGGCGGCCGAGCGTCCCCGTCGCCACCGCCGCTGAGACCGCGCTGCACTGGTCGCCAGCGGGCCCGTCGCTGTTCTTGCCCGACGCCCCCGAGGTGAGCGCGCTGCTCCTGCTGAGGCGCGGCGCGGACGGCTGGGTGCTGCCTGTCGCCACCAGCGACGAGGGAGGCTTCGCCTTCCCTCCGCTGCCAGCTGGCGACTACGTCGTCATCCTCGGCGACACGCCCCCGCTGGTGCTGCCCCCAGCGGACGCCACCGCTTCCCGGAAGGTGCGATTTGGGCCGGTGTCCTCCGGTCCGCGGGTTGGTGTGTTGCACCTCGACCGCGATCAGGACGGCGGTGCGCTGCTCGTCGACGACTAGTCGCGGGACAGTCATCGGTCCCTCGGACCGGATATAGTGTGCAATAGGAGAGCCGTCATGAACCGAACTCACGCACTTGTCTCGATGCTCGTAGTACTCGCGGCATGCCCTGGTCCGACAGAGACCGGGGAGACGGACACCGGCTCTGACACCGCTCCGATCATCGACACCGGCACGGACAGCGACAGCGACAGCGACACAGACTCCGAGACTGACACGGACCCTGCCACCGAGCCACCGCCTCCCGTGCTGTGGGACACTTGCGCCGAGGCCCTCGCCGCTGGCCCTGTCTCGCCCGGCAAGCACCTCGGCATCGCCACCAGCTGGACCGACGACGGCGCCGCGTCGTGCATCGCAAACGGCGCGGGGCACGACGGCTACGCGATGGTCACCGTCGCGCCTGGAGAGCTGCTCGACCTCGCCGCCTCGCTCGGTGGCGCCAACGCCTCGGTCGCGCTCTTGGAGAGCTGCGACCCCAACGCGGCCTGCGTCACGAGCGCAGATCGGTTCTCCTCGCAGCCCGAAGAGGTCGAGTGGTACAACGACACGAGAGCGCCCGTCGACCTCGTGGTGAAGGTGGACAGCCGCGCCGCTGCCGCGCCGTCGAGCTACGTGCTGAACGTCACGCAGACCGCCTACGCTCCGGCCGTGCTCGCCGACACCTGCCCCGAAGCCAAGCTGCTCTCGCCCATTGAACCCGGCACGTGGTCCACCACCTCAGAGTCGTTCACCAGCGTGGTGGCAAACACCTGCTTCTTCCAGCGCACGCCAGGGGTTGATGCCTTTGCTCCCGTGCGCATCCCGCCGTGGACCCTGTGGACGGCGAGCTACGACAAGTGGGGCGGCACGGACAACCCCATGCTCATGCTCATCAACACCTGCGGCGCGTGGGGCGAGTGTGTCGAGGCCGCGGACGGCTACTTCGGTGACGCGCGGGTCGTGTACGTCAACGCCTCCCCAGAGCCGGTCGACGCCATGCTCGTGCTGGACACCGACAAGCTCGACACCACCCCGTCGCGCCTGTTCTTGGCCGTCACCAGCGAGACGATCGCGTCCTTCCCCACCTACGAGACCTGCGGCGAGGCGCTCAGCGGCGTCCACATCGCGCCGGGCTCCTACGCGGGCGACCTCAGCACGGCGCGCCCCGATCAGAACGTTGGCGCCTGCGTGAGCGGCGCGGGCACCCCCGGCGAGGACCTCTTCGCCGCCGTCGACGTGCCCCCAGGCGCGAGCCTCACCGTCGAGCTCGACGAGCTCGCCGGAGACGGTGCGGTCTACCTGCTCAGCGACTGCGGTGGCCTCGGCACCTGCTTGGATGGCTCCGACTCGGGCGGGATCGAGCAGGTCTTGTACACGAACACCTTCGGCGGCACAGTCTCGGTCGTGGTTGGCGTCGACACCTGGACGCGCGGCGGACTTGGAGCGTTCCACGTCCACGTTGGCGTGCAATAGCACCGAAGGTGCAATAGGAAACCGCTCCTAGCGGAGCTCCGATGCGCACCCTCGCCTTCTTCGTCCTCGCCCTCCCAAGCCCGGCCTTCGCGTCGGGCTACTACTTCTCGGACTCGGGCGTCCAGGCGTCCAGCCGCGCCGGCGCCTGGGTCGCGAGCGCGGATGACCGCTTCGCCCAGCGCTACAACCCGGCGGGCCTGCTCGGCGTCAAGCGCCCCACCTTTGACCTCGGCGTGTCGGGCGTACAGCAGCACGTCACCTTCGAGCGCTCGAGCGACGACGGCACGGTCTACGAGCCCGCCACCAACAACGCCCGTCCCTTCGTCGTGCCCGAGCTCGGCTTCGCGACGCCCGTCGGCGACGACTTCGCCTTCGCCTTCGGCTTGTACACGCCGTACGCGCCAACGCAGAAGTACTCGGAGACCGGCGCGCAGCGGTACTCGCTCATTAGCACGGACATCTTGCAGGGCTTCTGGGGCCCGTCGATGGCTTGGCGCCCGGTTCCGCACCTGTCGGTCGGCCTCGGCGTCCAGGTGGGCTTCTTGACCGTCTCCGAGAGCGTGAAGGCCACCACGGCGCTCACCGCCGGTGGGCTGGACGACCCCGGCAATGACGTTCGCGTCGACCTGAAGGCCGCCGACCTGTTCTCGCCCAGCTTCAACGTCGGCCTTCGCTACGAGGCCACGGACAACATCGCGTTCGGCCTCGCCGTGCAGCCCCCGTCCCACTACGAGTGCAAGGGCTCGACGACCCTGGATTTTCGCGGTAACAACCTCGCGAGCTTCCTGACGCCGCCGGAGGGGTCAACCGAGCCCGTGTGGACCGACGACGCCATCACGCTGTCCATCACGCTGCCCCTTGAGATGCGCGTCGGCGTCGCCGTCACCCCGCACGAGAACACGGAGTTCGAGCTCGCGGCGCACTGGGTGCAGTGGAGCGCGCTCAACCAGATCGACATCGACAACATCGACATCACCATCGACACGGGCTTCTTGGGCGAGCGCCCGGTGCCGAGCCCGATCTCGCTGCCCACGCGCTTTCGGGACGCGCTCACGCTCTCGATTGGCGGCGAATCGCGCGTCGGCGACCACACGATCGTGCGCGCTGGCGCCTTCTGGGAGCAGGGCGCGCTCGCCCCCGAGTCCTTGTCCGTCGCGACCGTCGACCCCGACAAGTACCAGATCTCCGGCGGCGGAACGGCCGAGCTTGGCGACCACCTCTCCCTGGACCTCGGGCTGTCGGCCATCCTCATCCCGGCGCTGAACGTGACCACGAGCGAGGTCCTGCAGATCAACGCCCTCGACGCCGAGGGCGACGCCCTCACCGTCGGCAACGGGCGCTACCGCTCCAGTGGCTGGACCATGGGCCTCGCCGCGCGCTGGGCCTTCGGCGCACCCCTCTCGGAGAGCTGATTTAATGCCGATCCCCGCGCTCATCGTCGGCGGCTTCTTGGGCGCAGGCAAGACTACCCTGGTTCGCAACCTGCTCCGCCAGGCCCAAGCCGAGGGCGTTCGCCTCGCCATCATCAGCAACGAGTTCGGCGACACGGGCATCGACCGCGCGCTCTTGGAGGCCGGAGAGCAGGGCTACATCGAGCTCGATGGCGGCTGCGTCTGCTGCCGGCTCTCCGACACCCTCGGCGAGACCATCGCAGCGATCCTTAAGGCCACCCAGCCCGACCGCCTCGTGCTCGAGTGCTCGGGGGTCGCGCTGCCCGGCGAGGTGCTGCTCACCTTCTGGCGCCCGCCCGTGGACGCCCTCATCGCCGAGGAGGTCATCGTCGTGGTCGCCGATGGCGAGGTGCTCGCGCGCGACGAAGAGCTCGACGAGACCTTCGTCGAGCAGCTGGAGGCCGGTGACGTCGTGCTGCTCAACAAGTGCGACCTGCTCAGCGCCGATGAGCTCGCGCGCGCCGTGACGCGCGCCGGGGACATCACCGGCGGCCGCCCCCTGCTGCAGACGGTGCAGTCCGTCGTGGACGCTGCCCTGCTCTTCCCCGCCGACGCCGGCGAGCGCGTCGATCGCCGCGACCCAGCGACGCAGGCGCACGAGCACAGCCACGCCAAATACCGCTCGTCAGAGCTGTTCTTTGAGGACGGCCTCGCCGAATCCGTCGTCCTCGAGCGCGTCCTCGCCCTCGGAGCGCTGCGCGCGAAGGGCTTTGTGCGCACGTCCGCCGGCCTGCGCGTCGTGCAAGGCGTCGGCGCGCGCATCGAGCTCACGACCCCCGACGTGCCGGTGCGCGACGAGCTCGTAGGCCGCGTCGTCATCATCGCGCGCGAGCCCTAAGCCGATGCGCGCCGCTGGCCCCGTCGTCGTCACGGTAGCGGGCGCGGACAGCAGCGGCGGCGCTGGCATCGCCGCCGACCAGCGCGCAATCGAAGCCAACGGTGGGCGCGCCGCCTGCGCCATCACCGCCATCACCGCCCAAGGCCCGCGGCGCGTCCTCGCCGTACACGCCGTCTCCGCGGCCGTGCTCCGCGACCAGCTCGTGGTGCTCCGCGACGACCTGCCCATCGCCGCAGTGAAGGTCGGCATGCTCGGCACCGGCGCCTTGGTGCGCGAGCTCACGGGCTGGCTCGCGACCCTCGACCGCGCCATCCCCGTCGTCATCGACCCTGTGCTCCGCTCCACCTCGGGCGCGCAGCTCCTCGACGATGACGGCGTCGCTGCCCTCCCTGCCCTGTTCGCGCGCGCCACCGTGCTCACGCCCAACGCCGCTGAGGCCCGCTCGCTCGCTGGCTCCTTGAGCGTCGCGCGCTGGGCACAGGCCCTCGGGTGCGCGGTGCTCATCACCGGCGGCGACGAGCCGGACCCGGACGTCGTCACCGACTGGCTGCACGAGCCGGGCTTCGCGCCGCTGCCGCTCCGGGCCCCTCGACGCCCGGGTCCCTCACCGCGCGGCACCGGCTGCACGCTCGCCGCAACCCTCGCGACCCTGCTCGCGCGCGGCGTGCCAGTGCGGGACGCGTGCAAGCTCGCGGGCGACTACGTTCGCGACGCGTTGATGGCGTAGATCGCGCCGCCCGCCGGGCCCCCGACCACGGTCTCGCCGAGCACGACGCCGCGCCTCCAGTCGAAAGCGACCACGCGGCTCGGGAGCTTCTCGCCGCTGCGGCCGCGCACCAAGCGCCGCAGCAGCTCCCGGTGGCGACCGACGCGCAGCATGGTGAAGCCGACGTAGAGCGTGTCGCCGTCGACCTCGACCCCGCGGCACCAGCCGAGCAGCCGCTCGTCGCCCAGCAGCCGGTTCAGATCGAGGTGCACGACCCGCTGGAGCGTGCGGGGGTCCACCGCGATGACGTGCCCGGTGACGGTGGTGAACCAGTGCAAGCCCTGGCGCTCACAGCCGTCGTGCGGGGCGCCCTCGGGCAGCTCGATGACGCCGGGGCCGTCGACCTCGCGCGCGAGGCGATCCTCGAAGAGCGTGACCCAGAGCGCACCTTGGCGGAGGAACACCTGGTTCGGGTGGTGCTGATGCGGTTTTGTGCGCGCGGTGGGCACGTCGCGCCAGTCGTTGACCTCGCCGACGGCGGGACCGTAGGTGGTGGCGAAGTTCGCGGTGGAGCCTGACGGCTCGCGCAGCCAGTGGTGGCGAAGCAAGCGACCGTCGGCGTCGAGCCAGACGATGGAGTCGTGCCCGGTGCAGCTCACCACCAGCGCGCCGTCGCGCACGAGCGCGTCGTGCACGTCGTAGCAGAGCGGGTGGCTTAGCCGGCGCTGCACCTGAAGCGTGCGCGGGTCGACCCACAGCAGCTCCGAGCGCGCGCACTGCAGCAGCGCGTCGCCGTCAAAGCGAGCGCCCGTGAGCTCGCGGTCATCCCCGGGCGCGCCCCGCGTCGGCACGACGACCTGGCGCAGCACACGCCCACCTGCCGTCACCTCGACCAGCGCCCCGACCCGCGGCGCGTCTGGCGCATCCGCGGGGGGCATCCCCATCGAGACGAGGAGGTTCAACGCCTAAGCGCGGCGACGACGACCGAGCGCGATGGCTCCAAGCAGCGCCACCCAGCCAAAGCCGAGCGCGGTGCCTCCCGTGGTCGAGCAGCAACCGCCGCCGATCTCGCCGGTGTCGGTGTCGGAGCCCGTTCCAGTGTCGGTGTCGGTCGTGGAATCAGAGCCCGTACTGGAGTCCGTTCCGGTGTCCGACGCCGTCTCCGTCTCCGTCTCCGTGCCCGTATCGGTGCCCGAGCCGGTGTCGCCGGTGTCCACGACCGCGGTGCAGATGCGCGACGCGACGTCCGCGTCGGCCCACGAGAAGTTGGTGGTCGCGAAGCCGATGCGGTTCTGACCTGCGCTGTTCTTCCGCGTGAACCACACGAGGTAGTCGCTGCCAGCGCGCAAGATGGACCAGTGGTTCCATACTTGGTCGCCAACCCACTGGAAGGCGGGGGAGGCCGAGGTGTCGAGCCACCAGGTCACGCCGTCGTTGGACCAAGCGCGGCCCAAGCCCGAGGCGTTGGGCGGGTTGCAGGCGCCATCGCCGACGGCGCAGTCCTTGCCGCCGAAGTGGGCGGTGAGCGCGTAGGTCGCGCCCGCGGGCTCGCAGGTGAGCGACGGACCGTAGACGCGGTCCTCCATCCACTGCGCGCGTCCCGGGTCAAAGACAGGGGTGGAGAGCATCGCCCAGTCCTTGTCCGGGCTCTGGGAGGTCGCGAGGTGGAGCGACGGCACCTTGGCGAGGAGCATGTACCAAGTGTCGTCGACCTTCGCGACGGTGGGGAAGCCGAAGCCCGTGATTTGAATGACGGGATCGGTGGAGTAGGTCCAGGTCAGGCCCTCATCGGTGGAGGTCGCGTAGCCGACGCCGCGCTGCCCCGTGGCGTCGTCCGCCTTGAACCAGAGGTGCAGCGTGCCGTTGTCGCGCACCACGTTGGGGTGACCGACCATGCAGCCGAAGTACGAGCCGGGCTGCGGGATCACGACAGGATCGGTGCCGGTGACGCTCCAGTTGAGCCCGTCGGGGGAGGTGGCACGCCCAAAGGCCCAGATCGAGCCACAGCCCGTGTAGTCGCCGGGCAAGGTGGCGATATAGGAGTCCGGGAGCCGCGTTTCAAACAGCATGACATAGGTGCTGGTCACGTCATCGTAGGTGACGGTGGGCGCGCCGATGCCGTTCTCGTAAAAGGACCCAGGCTGTGGTTCAAGGAGCCAAACCGGGGTGATACCGTCCGACTCGGTGTACACCTGCAGGTTGACGGCGGCAGCCGGCAACGCGATGGTGAGTCCCATCAAGAAGAGAGCAGTGCGAACCATGGGCGAGTCCTCCTCACACGACATAACCCCCTCTCGGACCCTTCCGCGACTGCATATAAGGATCCCGTGCGTCGGCGCCTGGGGAATCGCCGCGACCCTCTCGCTAGGCGCGTGCGGCGACCGGGCTCCCGCGCCAGCGCCCGCGGTGAGCTGCGAGGATGTGTGGCGCTCGCTGGAGCCCCTCGCCACGGCCGGCTCGGTCCGCGCCCCCTCCCGCGATCGTTTCCTGCGCGCCTGCGCGATGCTGCCGAAAGACGCACGTCCTTGCCTCGATCCGGCACGACACCTCGCGACGCCGGATGCGTGCCGCAAGGCCCTCGACGCCGTGCCAACCGCGACCCGCAAGTCCGTCGATGACCTCCTCAAGTCGCCGGTTCCTTGACGCGCTACTTGGGTTCGGCTACACAGGGGGGCCACGCGCTCGTCCGGCGAGCAAGGAAGGAATCATGAAGGTCAGCAACTCCCTCAAGACTCTGAAGACGCGTCACAAGGACTGCCAGGTTGTTCGCCGCCGCGGTCGTGTCTACGTCATCTGCAAGACCAACCCCCGCTTCAAGGCGCGTCAGGGTTCTTGCAAGAAGAAGTGATCGTGTTCTCGGCGGCGTTAGACTCTCCGCCATGACCGCGACCTATCTTCAAGTCCATCCCGGCGGACAGCGCTTTGGCCCCTTTCAAGGGGGCACCATCACGGTGGGAGCGCATCCGTCGGGTTCTTCTATTGTGCTCAACGCTCCAGGCGTCGCGCCGCGACACTGCCAGATCCTCTGTACGGGGCCTGGTCAGTACACGGTCTCCCCTGTCGAGCGCGGCCTCGGTGTTTGGATCATCCAAGCCGGGGATACGCAGCGCTGGCCCGTCCAGGCGCCTGTGCTCGCCAAGCCAGGAGATTCGCTGATCTTCGGGACCGAGGCAGGGCCCTGCTTCGTCATTCAGGCCGAGCAAGCGCCCAAGGCAGGGCAGCCGGGGTTCGGGCAACACCGTCCTGGCCAGAGCAGCGCCTTCGCGAACGCCATGCAATCCGAGGTCAAACGCCAGGTGTTCTCACACTTGGTGTACCGCAACCCCGTCGTGCGGGACCTCTACAACTACAGCTACCGCTTCCGCTCCGGCGGCCTCACCAACCCGCGCTTCGTCATCGGCCTGCTCGGCAGCGTGGTCAGCCTCATCGGCGTCGGCATCGCCGCCTGTGGCGGCTTCGCGCTCGCCGCTTGGCAGTACGTCTCGCAACATATGTAGGGGAATCCTATGAGCTCTTCTTCGTCCAATAGCACCGCGGTCGCGATTGGTATCGCCGCCTTCCTCGCCGTCGGAGCGTACATCTCCATGCAGAGCGCGTCGACCGCCGCCCCCCCGGCTCCGGGCCCCGAGGCGACGGCCAAGCCGCAGTCGCCCGCCGCGACCCCGCCAAGCGCGCGCCCGCTGCCCGACCAAGCCAAGGTCGACCCCGCCTCCTACACCACCACGTCCACCGGCCTGCAGTTCGCGGACCTGGTCGTCGGCACGGGTGAGAGCGCGGCCGCTGGCGCCAACGTCTCGGTGGACTACGCGGGCTGGCTCGAGGACGGCACGCTCTTCGACGCGTCCTACAAGCGCCCCACGCCCTTCACCTTCACCGTCGGGCGCGGCCAGGTCATCAAGGGCTGGGACGAAGGCGTCGCCACCATGAAGGTCGGCGGCAAGCGCCAGCTCCGCGTCCCCGCAGACCTCGCCTACGGCCCCAAGGGGCGCGGCAAGATCCCGCCTGCGGCTACGCTCATCTTCGACGTCGAGCTCGTGAGCGTCGCTCCCCCTCGCGTCGTCCCGGACGCCCCGATGCCCGTCGCCGACGACGGCTGGACCAAGACGGAGTCGGGCCTCGAGTTCCACGATCACGTCGTTGGAACCGGCGAGCAGCCCGTGAAGGGCAAGATGGTTCACGTCGACTACACCGGCTGGCTGGTGGACGGCAAGCAGTTCGACTCGAGCTACTCGCGCGCCACGCCGCTCGCTTTCCGCGTTGGAACCGGCCAAGTCATCAAGGGCTGGGACGAGGGCCTGCTCGGCATGAAGGTCGGCGGCAGCCGCCAGCTCCGCATCCCCTACGAGCTCGCCTACGGCGAGGCTGGCCGCCCGCCGGTCATCCCGCCTTCTGCCACGTTGATCTTCGACGTGAACTTGGTGAGCGTCGACTGACGCCCACCGCGAGCGATCACCAGTCGATGAGGGCCGCTCCCCAGGTAAAGCCCGCGCCAAAGGCCACGCAAGCGACCTTCATGCCGGGCTTTAGGCGCCCATCGCGCACGGTCTCGGCGAGCAGGATCGGGATCGTCGCCGCGGTGGTGTTGCCGTAGCGCTGGATGTTGTGGACCACCTTCTCATCCGGCAGGCCGAGCTTGGCTTGGACCTGCTGGTTGATGCGCATATTCGCCTGGTGGAACACGAAGAGGTCGATGTCCGACAGCTCAATGTGCTGCTCGGCGCAGGCCTGCATCAAGACGCTCATCATCTTCTCGACCGCGTGCTTGTACACGAGGCGACCGTTCATCGTCGCGTACATGTCCTCGGCGGCGATGATGCCCTCGCCCGCGTCGTTCTTGGGCACGAAGGAGGTGCGGCGCGTGTCGAAGACGCGCTGTGCGAGCGCGTCGGCGTGGCGCCCATCCGCGCCGAGCCACCACCCGCGCACACCCCGGTCCTCGTCGGTCGCGCTGACGATGACAGCGCCAGCGCCGTCGCCGAACAGCGAGCCGACGGTGCGGCCCTCGGTGCTGAGGTCGAGGGCGTGGCTGTGACACTCGGCGCCCACGAGCAGGACGTGCTTGATACGGCCAGATTGCACCATGCTGGTGGCGGTCGCGAGGCCGTACAAGAAGCCCGAGCACTGGTTGCGAATGTCGAGCGCCGGCACGAACTTGGCGTCGGGGCCCTCGGGCATTCCGAGCGCGGCTTGGAGGTACACGCCGTCGCCTGGGAAGACGTGGCGCGGCGACAGCGTGGCGTAGAGGATCATGTCGATGTCGCACGGGCGAAGCCCCGCCGCCGCGATCGCCATCTGCGCAGCGGGCACCGCGAGCTCAACGCCGCCGACACCTTCTTCGGCGAAGTGACGCTGCTCAATGCCTGTGCGCTGGTGAATCCACTCGTGGCTCGTCTCCACGCCGAACTCCGTGACGAGGTCGTCGTTGGTCACGATGCGCGGCGGAACGAAGAAGCCTGTACCAGTGATGATTGCGTTGGGCACGGAGTTCCTCTCCTCGGGGGTGTTCCTACGGCTAACGTCGCGAGCGCGCCGCGGCGCAGCCGCGCTGCGCTTAGCGACTCAGCAAGTTGTACATGGTCTGATAGTTGGCGACGCCAAAGACGAACAAGGCGGGGACAGGCAGCAGCGCGAGCAGCACCGCGACGGCCGTCGCAACGCGCCCGTGCCACGCGAGCCGCGCCGCGCCCACGCATGGCGCGAGCGCAGCCGCCCCCGCGGCGGCCCAAGCCAGCGGCTGCAGCGGCTCCACCACCTCGGTGAAGCAGCGCGTCAGGAACGGGTCGAGCGACTCGCGCACGACGACCTGCCCGCTGTCAGCGAGCATGACCACCGTCAGCGCGTCGCCCGAGACCTCGCCCGCGGCGACCAGGAGCGCGAAGGCGAGCCCCGCCGTAGCGCCCGCCTCAAGGCTCGCGGAGCCCTCGGCGTCACCGCCAAGCGAGGCCACGAGCAGCACACAGGCCGCCAACGCGTAGCCCCCTCCGCGCAGGGTTGGGTAGAGCTCGCCGTTGACCAGCCCGTTCTGCACCGCAGCGCCTACGGTCAGCGCGGCGATGAGGGCGACGACCGCTGACGCCCACCACACCCGAGGCCCGCGATACACCGTCACAAAGGCCGAAAAGAGCAGGTGAAGCGCGAGCGCGGGGCCAGCGACCAACGGCAAGATCAGGCGCGTACCAGCGGGCCACGCGAAGGCCTGCACCGGATCCGCACCTGCGGTCGCGCTCGCGAGGAGCACAGCCCCGCCAGGCAGCGACAGCGCCAGCGGCAGCGCCAGCGCAGCGGAGCGGCGCCCCTGCAGCAAGAGCACGTCCGCGAGCAGCGTCGTAGCCAGAGCGACGAGCCCCGCGAGGATCATCAACACCGCCCAAGGGCCGAGGTTCGGAGCGAGATCTGCGATGGGCATGGTCCTACCTCGGCTGCTCGTTAGCGGCGGGCTCGGGCTCCGCTTCGACGTAGCCAAGCTGCTCAAGCAGCTCCTGCACCTGCCGCCCAAGCGCGACGGGTGGCGCGGCCGCCGCTGGCGATCCCGTGGGGAGCTTTGCGATCAGCGCATCGCGCGCCTGCGCCGCCTCCGGTCCGCCCTCGGGGAGCGGCGCGACCTCGATCGGGTCGCGGCGCCGGTCGAAGACGCGCACGCGGTCGTCGGCGTCCTGAATGAGCTTGTACGACGCGTTGCTCACCGACCGCCACTCGCCGCCGTACAGCAGCGCCTCAGCGGGTTGCACCTCCACGCGCCCCGGCTCGCCCCACACCTCGCCGAGCGCGTGGCCCGGCAGCGAAGCGGGCGGCTCGACACCGGCGAAGCGCGCGATGGTCGGCAGGATGTCCAGCGTGGAGACAGGGCGCTGCACCGTCGCCGAGAAGCCGCCAAGCGGAGGCCGAACGAAGAGCGGCACGTCGAGCAGCTCCGCGTGCAGGTGATGGCCGTGTCGGGTGTTCGCGGGCGCCCGGTTGGCGTCGAGGCGCTGCTCCGTGAGCTGCTCGCCGTGGTCGCTCACGATGACGATGGCCGCAGCGGCAGGCAGGTGCGCGAGCAGGCGCCCGAGCTCGCGATCGAGGTAGCGCACCGACGCGTCGTAGGCGTCTACGAGCGGGTCTTCACCGGGCGCGCCGAGCGCCGCGACGTCTTCGGCGGGCGGCACGAGCGGGCCGTGTGGGTCCATATAGTGCACCAGCAAGAACCAACGGCCCCCGCGCTGCGCCTGAACGAACTCGAGCGCGGCGTCGGTGACGTGGGTCGCGTCGCGGTACGCGGGCCACCCGATGGGATCGACGTCGAGCACCTGAAGCGGGTGGACCGCCGCGGGGAGCGGCAGCTCGGCCACGCGCGCATCATAGCGTTGAAAGCCTCGGTTTACACCGAACGCCGGCAGCAGCCACGGGTTGGTGACCACCGCCGCGGTGGTGTAGCCACTGTCCCCGAGCAGCGTCGCAGCCGTCGGAAGATCGGCGCGAAGCGGCGTCTTGAGGTTGTGCGAGCCGCCGTTCGCACCGGCGCGGTGGTCGGATGGCAGCCGCCCCGTCAGGATCGACGCGACCGAGGGCAAGGTCCAAGGCGCGGTGCTTGAGGCGTTCGCGTACCGCAGCGACGAGGAGGCGAAGGCGTCCAAGCGCGGGCTTGTGCGACGCTTATACCCGTAAGAACCGAGGTGATCCGCCCGAAGCGTGTCCACCACGATGAGCACGATCGGCGTGCCGCGCGAGCTGGTCGAGGGCCAAGGCGCGGGAGGCGGGTTGACGACCGAGCCGGCGGCGATGGCGCCGACGCCTCCCGCGAGCAAGAGCAGCTGGAACAGCACCTTGAGGCGCCCCATCAACGCGCCCGCGGCGACGCCGGCCACGGCGGCGATGCACAAGATGACGCCGTCGATGGTGAGCGCCAGCGACGAGGTCGCCTCACCCAAGAGGTGCTGGTTGATCGGCACGGCCAACAAGGTCGCCGTGAACAGGGCGACCGCGCCGCCGACGTGGAGCGGCTCGTCCCGCTCGTCGTCCATCGTCATCGCCCAAGCGAACCCGAGGGCGAGCGGCAGCAGGATGAGCGCCCCCTCGCCCGCAGGCCACCCTCGAAGCTCCATAAACTCGCCGAGCTTGCCCGACAGCAGCCACCCGGCCCAGCCCGCGGCGACGCAGAGCCCCCACGCCGCCCCCGACCGGCCGACCGCCGCTACGAAGGCGCCGAGGAGCGCGCCCGTGACCGCGTAGAGCAGCGCGACGCGCATCGCGAGGTCTCCCAGCGGGATGGCCGCGACATAGCGCCCCACGAGGGCCGTCTCGCACGCCAAGAACGCGAGCGCGCCGATGGCGCCGAGCAGGCCGCCGAAGAAGACACGCAGGAGAAGTGGTGGCTCGTTGGCTTCCATCAGTACGACCATCCAGTAGCGGGGGGGAGCTTCGCGAGCTGCCAGCCTTGGCGAAGCGCTGTGAGCAGCGTGCGGGGTGCGGTGGGATCGCGCCACTCGGCGCCGCGTTTGAGGGCGATCGCGCCAAACGTGACGAGGAGCGGAGCGAGCGAGCGGCGCCCGCGGTGCCTGCGCATAAAGTATCCCGTGTTGTGAAAGCGCCACGTCTCGGTGCGCAGCGCGTCGGCCTGACGCACCCCGCCCGTCGGCGCCGAGAGGTGGTCCAGCGCCGCGTCCGCCTCGAACCGAAGCGCCCACCCGGCGCGGCGCGCGCGGGTGGAGAGATCGGCGTCCTCGAGGAAGGCCGTGCCGCCGTAGTTTCGGTCGAAGCCTCCGATCTCAGCGAATACAGCGCGACGAAGCGACATATTCGCGCCCTTGAGCGTCGCCACCGCACCCGACTCGGCGCCGTCCAAGCGCGTGCGCACCCGCCCGCCCGCGTCGACGCGGTTCGCGAGCGCGGCGCTGTTCGGTCGCACCGAGGCCTCGAAGATGCGCCCCACCACACCGCCAACAGCCGGATCCGCGTAGGCCGCGATATGCGCCGCGAGACAGCCCGGCCGCAGGCGCACGTCGTCGTCCAAGAACAGCAGGAGCTCCCCTGACGTGCTCTGCACGCCGACGTTGCGCGCGTTGGGAAGCCCGCGCTGCCGGAGCCAGACGTGCCGCACCCGCGCGTCGCCGAGCGCGACCACCCGCGCTGAGAGCGAGGCAAAGCCTGGCTCATCGGACTGATCCACCACCACCAGCTCGCCGTCGCGTGGGAGCTGCGCGAACGCGTCCGCGACCGCCTGAGCGGCGACCTCGGGTCGGTTGAGGGTGGGCACCACGACGCTGAGCACTACGGTCTCCGCACAAAGGCCGCTCAGGATAGCAGGGCGCGTGCCACACGATTGCCCATCCATCGACCGCTGCGGCGGCTGCGACATCGCGGCCCACCCGCTCTCCGTGCAACACGAGCGAAAGCGCGCCTTTGTCCAGCGCGCGCTAGACTTGCCCGAGCCGCCCTCGCTCACGGCCTCGCCGCGCCCTGTCGGTCATCGCGCGCGCATTAAGGTCGCGATCGAGGGGGCGTCAGTGGGCTACCGCGCTCATCGCTCCCACGACCTCGTGGACGTGCCGCGCTGCGCCATCGCCCGCGACGAGGTGAATGACGCCCTCACCGCGTTGCGCGCGTGGCTGACCCCCGAGCGCGGCGCGCCGCTGGAGACGATCGAGCTGCGCTCCGATGGCTCCCGCGCCGTGTTCGCCGTCGAGCCCAGGACCAAGAGCGTGCCCGCCAAGGTGCGCTCGGACCTGTTCGAGCTCGGCGACGTGGCGCTCGCTGGGCGTCGCTTGTGCGGCGACCCCACCCTGCGGCTCAGCGTGCTCGGTCACAGCCTGAGCGCCAGCCCACGCAGCTTCTACCAGGTGAACCTCGAAGCGAACGAGCTCCTGGTCACCTACGTGCGCGACGCCGTCGCGGCCGTGCAGCCCAACCGCACCCTCGATCTCTACTCGGGCATCGGCAACCTCACCCTGCCCCTCGCCGCGATCGGCGCGCCCGTCGTCGCCGTCGAGCAAGAGGGCCAAGCCACCGCCGACCTGCAAGCGGCCATCGGCGGCGCCAACATCCGCGTCATCACCTCACCCGCCGAGCGCTTCGACCCCGCGAGCGAGTTCTTCGACGTGGCCGTGCTCGACCCGCCGCGCACCGGCAGCCACGGCGTGCTGGAGCGCCTGCTGCTCAACCGCCCGCGCCGCATCGTCTACGTCAGCTGCCACGCGCCCGCCGCCGCCAAGGAGCTCAAGGCCGCCGCCCGCGCGGGCTACCGCCTCACCGACGTGCGGTGCTTCGACCTCTTCCCCGACACCCACCACGTCGAGACCGTCGTGGTGCTGGACCGAGGGTAGCTGCGTCCAGCCCCGCTTCGAGCGTTGGCGCCTCGACCGGCGGCGGTGCTTCGGGCGTCGGCGCGGCTACCCGCCGGGGCTTGGGGCGCTGGTGCTATGCGTGGCGGCGCTTGGCGGACCCGGCTGGACGGCAGCGACGGGGCGACCAAGCGGCGGATGTACGCGCTCACGCCGCAGCAGCTCGCTGACGAGCTCGCAGCCATCGAGGCGAAGAGCGCGTAGTCGCGGTGTGGATTCGGGGTGAGCGCTGCGAATGACGGACTCCTTGGGGGCGGAGTTCGTCAACGCGGGCGGCGATGGGTCGGGCGTGGCCATAACGATAGCGTTCTGCGCGGCGAAGCCGTCGGCAGGAACGGCTTGTTAGGCGACGCGAAGCGTCTCGATCTCCTCGACATCGCTGCCGATGGTCTGCGCGGCATCCCACAGGTCCACCGCACACTGGGCATTCAACCAGAACTCCGGCGAGTTCCCGAAGAGCTTACTCAGTCGAATCGCCATCTCGGGGCTCAAAGCACGTCTTCCCCGCAGGAGTTCGTTGACGGTCTGCCTGGAAACGTGAACGGCTGCTGCGAGCCTGGATGCCGTAAGGCCGTAGTCCGGAAGGAAATCCTCGCGGAGCATTTCACCGGGATGGGTAGGGCGGCGCCTCAAGGGCTTGTCGTTGGCGATGGTCATCTTGTGCCTCACGTTCAGTGGTAGTCGCAGACTTCGACATCGTAGACGTCTCCGGCTTCGAAGCGGAAGCAGATGCGCCACTGGTCGTTGATCGAGATGGAGTGCTGACCTTCACGGTCGCCTTCAAGAGCATGGAGCCGGTTCCCTGGGGGAACGCGCAGATCTTCGAGCCTCGCGGCCAAGTGCAAGTATTCGAGCTTTCGAACCGCCCGAGCTGTGACGTCCACAGGAAACCACCTGGCACGTCCGTTCAGGTAGATCTCCTGGGTGCGTTTGTTCGCGAAGGTCTTGATCATGCCAGGAATGTACCGCGTCACGTGACGCTTGTCAAGATCAAGGCAGACCCGCCCGCAATGACCGCCAGACGACGCGACACTTGAAGCTCGTTCGCCTAACGCCCGCGCTCAGCTGCCGGGCCGGCCGCAGTGATAACCAACATGCGTTGAACGCCGGGCCGGCCCCGTCAGCTTCAGCGCGTTGTTCGACTGGCGGGTAGGGACGGTCCGCCAACGGCCGTGGTGGTGCACGGCAGGACGCCTTCACGCCGGGGTGATGTGGGATCGAAGCCAACTCGCGAGCTCGTCTTCGCTCAAGTCCCCCGCGGCCAGAGCGAGAAAGACCTTGACCACGTCGTCTTCCGAGGCGTTCAGTTGGTGTTGGTTGAGTTCGACGAACACGACGACAACCATGAAGCCCACACGCTTGTTGCCGTCGTTAAAGGGGTGTGACTTCACCAGGCCATAGCCATAGGCCGAGGCCAACGCGGCGAGATCAGTGGCCGGGCCATAGGTCCCTTTATTGCGCGGACGTGCGAGAGCCGACTCCAGGGCGCCTCGGTCGCGAACCCCAGGTAATCCACCGTGCTCCCTGAGCTGGTCGAAGTGAATGACCTCGACCACCATATCCGGGACCCAGCGCGGCTCGTCCATCGGCTAGCGAGCCAGTTCGCGAAGAGCGTTCCGATACCGTCCAGCGACCTTTCCTGCGATTTCCAGCGCTTCCTGGACAACCGGGTCGAAAGGCGTCAGCAGAATCCCGTGCTCGGTCTCGACGGCGAACACGCGGTCTCCAACGCCAAGGTGCAGGCGGTCAGCCATATCCTTCGGGAGCGTGGCACCGATCGAGCCACCTACTTGGCGCAGCGTAATTTCGCGGGTCATGGGCACTCCTTGGCGGGATACCCAACGGTAGCATGGAGATGCTACTCCCGCAACAGCCCGGAAACGGGGCACTGCACGAACCCTGTGGCGCTCTGCATAACGACGTTCCGATAAGCTGTTGGCGCGGGCTTGCCGGCGACGAAGGAGCCTGCAAGCGCGTGCCAATCAGCTTGATCGGGATGTTGGACCTCGACGGCTCTGGCTGGCTATGGTCTCCAGCCCCCGTCTGCCGGGAGAGCGTCCGTGCTTGTGCTGTCGCTTCATGAGCATTGATAGGCACCTCGCGCCAGGTCGAAACGCCGGCTCAGAACGTCCGGTTCCCGAATCCACCAGTAGAGCAATCCCGCGTCGCCCCAAGACACACCCAACGTCTCAGAGTCGCTATCAACTTGGAATAGGAGCCGCCACTGTCTTGCTTCGCGTTCGTGGAATGCGCGCTCGGCCGTAGTCAGGGTTGGAGACGTGCCGCAATAGACCCCCGACGAGACGAGCTGGCATCCCCATGCCATGTCACCCTGCACCTGGGTCGGTGCGCCCGTGACTTGATGGTTCGGCAACTCCCCGCGGGCGGCCTCGAGAAGAGCCCCGTACGCGGCCGAAGTCCACGACGCCAATTCGGTGTCACGGGACGCGATGACATCAGGCAAAGTCCAGATCTGCTCGAACGTCATTGCCGCTTCGTCCGGTTCAGGCCGGTCGTCATGCGGCGAACGTTGCTCGCTCGCAAAGGGATCGTCGCGCCGCGCCAAGTGCGTTCCTGGTGGGGTGAAGAGTACGCGCCACGCATCTTGAGCAGTGGGATCGAAGTCCCCGGGCGAGGTCCTAAGATCGTAGAAGAACGACAGGAGACCCTCGGATGGCAGGGGCAGAGACAGCGAGTAGCCGTCAAGGTCTGCAAGGTTGAGCTGCGCAACGAAGGCGAGAGGTCGTACGGGCGTCTTGAGGTCGGCGTTGATACGCTCGATGAAATCGAGCCAGTAGGGTGAGCCCTGGCCCTTGAAGCACTCGTCGATGGTCTTCTTCGCGTATGCGATCTGGCCATGGAACCAGTTCGTAGCATCCCAGCTGGGCCATGCGGCCTCCGGTGCGAGGTCGGGTCGGCCGCCGAACCGCGACTCGCCCAGTACCTCCCCCGCAGGAGCCCGGCGTGCCCTGATTCGGAGCGCGGGCTGCGCCGCACCTGCGACAGTCGGGATATCCAGGGCAAGCTCATGACATTGTTGTTGAATCTCGTCGCGGTTCATGACCTCACCAAGGAGAGCTCGCGTCACGGAGATGCAGGCTGGCACGACGCCCGGCAGAGGAGATTCTGCCTGACCCCGCGACGTCGCGCAAGGCAGGTCACTGAGAAGGACCAGAGGTTCGAGAGCGTAGGTCAAACGTGAATTCGGCTGTTCCGTCTATCTCGGCCACACAGCCTTTGCCCTCTCGCCCTGCAGCCTATCGCCTGCGCCGACTTCCGTCGAAGCCGGTGGAGCCCCAGGTGCTACCTGCGTCGTTGGGCTCAGCCCACGGAACCTCGTCGCCGATATCCGGACCCGCATAGCCCGATGCGGCCCCCTCCCCGACGAAGTGCGGTAGGCGGTCCAGCGGACTCCGAACGCCCATCGGACCGCGATCAAGCACATGGGTGTAGATCATCGTGGTCGAGACGTCAGCGTGACCGAGCAACTCTTGGAGGGTTCGAATGTCTGTCCCGTCCTCCAGGAGGTGGGTCGCGAACGAGTGCCGGAAGGTATGACAGGTCGCACGTTTGGAGATCCCAGCGCTTCGAACTGCATTAGTGACGGCGCGTTGCACCGCCGTCTCGTGGAGGTGGTGACGCCGGACTTGGCCGGACGCCGCGTGTCGGTAGGTGCGGGTCGCTGGAAACACCCACTGCCACGGCCAACTCTGCGCCTGTCCGCCCAACTTCAGGTCGAGCCGGTGGGGCAACTCGACCCAACCAGCGCCCCGGCGCACGTCCGCCTCATGCTGGATGCGCGCCTCCTCAACCTGCGCGCGTAGCGCGGCGTGCAGGGAGGCCGGCAGCAGCGTGACCCGGTCCTTGTTGCCCTTTCCCTCGCGTACAATGAGCTGTTGCCGCTGAAAATCGAGATCCTTCACGCGCAGCCGACAGCACTCCATCAGCCTCAAGCCCGCGCCGTAGAGCAGGGTCGCCATCAGGCGAGTCGGCCCAGCCATCTGCGCGAGGACCGCGGCCACCTCCTCGCGGGAGAGCACCACCGGTAGGCGCTGCGACCGACGGGCGCGCACGAGGTCGTCAAGCCAGGGAAGGGTAACGCCAAGCACCTCTCGGTAGAGGAAGAGCAGCGCCGAGAGGGCTTGGTTCTGTGTGGACGCGCTGACATCGAGGTCAGTGGCGAGGTGGTTCAAGAAGGCGGTCACGCGCTCTGCACCGAACCGAGCGGGCTCCTTGCGATCGTTGATCTCGTGGTAGCGTCGCATCCAACCTAGGTAAGCCTCGATGGTGCGCGGGCTCAAGTGCCGCGCCTTCATCGCCTCGAGAGCGCGCATCCCCAGCGGGCGAACGATCGGTCGGGTCTCGGAGCTCGGGGCGCGTGGTTCCATCGCCAAGACGCTACGCAATTCCGCCGACCTGCGTCAAGCCCCCCCCTTCGCGCATGCACGTCCCCCACCTCTTCGGCCGCCAGCCTATGTGGCTGGCGCGTTCGGCGCATACGACGCCGCGCTTCAAGCCAACGAGGACACCTTGCGGGTCCTTCCCTACGAGTGAGCGCGCACACCCGTTCGTCATGCCCAGGTACAGCAGCGGCTCGGGCTGCATCCACAGGCCATCGCGCTGCAGCGCGTGTCGAGCGCCCATGTGCATGAGGCGGTTTGCTGTCGTCGACGTACACGCCGTGGAGGTCGTCGATCACCCAGCTCCCCTGCTTCATCGTGGGCAGCGGCACGCCATAGGCGCCCAAGACCTCGAAGCTCATCGACCCGCCGTCCGAGTCGAAGGTCTCGAGCGCGTGGCCGTCGGCCTCGGTGAAGGTCCAGCGTCCCCGTGGTTCGGAGCGGGGACTGGGGCGGGGGCCCCGCAGACCGGCGTGCCGCGAGCTGGTCCCCGGGCCATCCATGGGAGGCTGAGGGGGACCGGGTGGTGCAACGCCGGCCTACGCCGCGGAGGACGTGATCGCGACCGCCGCGTTGGGGGTGAGCGCGTGCAAGCAGCGCTCACGGCCTCTCCAGCACTGTCTCGCGCAAAGACGCGAAGACGCAAAGGGCGAAACCAGCCGCGAGAACGCCGGTTCGCGGCTGGGCACTACCGGAGCGCCTTTGCGCCTTTGCGCCTTTGCGCGACCGTCCCCTCCCGCGCGGGTCCGCTATCTGTAATGGCTAGCGTCCCGTCCCTGATTGTCGGCCCTTTGTCCAGGGAGCCAGGCCGTCACGCCACCTCGAATCCGTTCGAAGTGCGGAGATACTCCACAAAACTGGACAGCGCCTCCCGATCCGTGCCGAAGTTCTCGCTGAAGGTCGCTGTGCCAGGCCGATGCAAGATCCTGTCGTCGGGCGTCGTCGTCGACGTCCCGTCCAGCTTCACACGCTCGCCCTCGACGAGCGTCCCCAGCACTCGGGCCTCAATCGCGTCCGCGACGCTACGCGCTTCCTCCCTGGTCAACCCTGTACCGACGTACTGCTCGTGCAGGCCGTCTACGGTCGATGGGTCCAGGACGTCGAGGCGACGAATGATCTCAACGATCGCCCGCCAATGCCAGAAGTTGATGTTGAATCCGAGTTCCTCGGTCTCAAGGTCGCAAAGCCAAACGCCCATCGCCCGAATCGCCTCCGCACGCAGACACCGCCGGTCGTCACCCCACACCGACGCGTGCTTCCGTCGGTCCGGCGCAGCCATCCTACGCCCCCCGATACCACCCCGCGAAGAACACGCGCGGCTCCGGCCCCTCCACCGGCGTGACGCGGTGCACCAGGGTTGGGTCGCCGACCTCGAAGGCGTGTACGTCGCCGGGCCGCCCTTGGGCGAGGTCCGCGAGCAGCTCGGCGCTCCACTTGCGGCGGAGCTGAAAGCGGCCGCCCTGCACCGGACCCGCGCTTAGGGAGAGGCTCACCGCGATCTCGCGACCCCGGCTGCCGTCGGAGTGCCAGGGGAAGCGGCGGTGCGGCGCGCTGTCCACGCGCTTCACCAGGCCCTCGACCGAGGGCGCGAGCGGCCGCCCGACGCGCGCTGAGAGCTCTGTTACAAAGGAGGCTTCTTCGAGCTTCGCGCGCACGAGCGCGTCCAGCTCCGGCTCAGCGAGGCGCTCGTAGCAGAAGTTGCCGTGCAGGCCGAGGGCCTCGTCGGTGAAGGGCGCGCTCCGAAGCCGCTCCGCCAGCGCCGCACACCAGCCCGGGTCGACGGCCGCGGGCCACACGAACCACGGCCGCTCGGACCACACGCTCAGGGCGCTCGGGACAAGAAGGCCTCGCCGATCTGCGCGGCCAGCCAGGGGTCCGCCTCGACCGGGAGGAAGCCCGCCGCGCGCAGCTCAGCCCAGAGCTCGTCGCGGGTGTAGAGCGCCATCTCGTGGCGGTCGTGCACGGAGATCACGCCGCCATCGGCGTCGCGAAGGAGGAGCGCCAGCTCGACCTGCACGGTGCGGTCGGTGGGATCGGGATCCCAGTGCCACTCCATGAGCCGCGCCGAGCGCTCGTCGCGCTCACCGCCGCCCATGACCGTGGTGGGCTCCCAGGTCTCGCGGACCTCGTCCGGCACCAACAAGAGCGCGCCGCCGGACCGAAGATGACGCCTCGCCGTGCTCAGCGCGGCCCGAAGCTGCTCGATCGTGGTCAGGTACATGATCGCGTCGTGCAGGAGCACCGCGTCGAAGGTGCGGTCGAGCTCCACCGTGCACAGGTCCGCGACGACGTGCTCGCGCCCCGGGTTGAGCTCGCGGCTGACCGCCACCATGCCCGGCGCGCGGTCCACCAGGACCACGTCGAGCTCGTCCGGCCAGTGCGTCGCCATCGGCCCCACGCCCGCCCCCAGCTCCAGCAAGCTGCGAAGCGGCGCGCCGACGGCGTCGGTGAGCAGCTCCAGGCAGCGCTCGGCGAGGTCCGCGCGGTCCTCGGGGGGCGTAATCACCGGCCACCAAGCGGCCAGGTCGTCGTAGAGCCGATGGTCGCTCATGCTAAGCCTTGAGCTCGGCGCCGACGATCGTGCCGACCGAGCGCGCGTTCTTGAGGGCGAGCTTGCCCGCGTCCTCGGCGTAGGCGGCCGAGACCTCGACCTGCACGGTGACGACCCAGGTGCGATCGGGCAGATCGGCCTCGAACTGCGCGCTCACGTCGGTGTCGAGGGGCACGGCGACGGGACCGCAGGCCATGCCCGAGGAGTCGATGCCGAAGACCTTGCGCGGCTTGATCTCGAGGCCGGGCAAGCGGGTGCCCACCAGCGCGATGCCGGCCACGTCGCCCACCTGGTAGATGTTCGTGTGGTTGGCGATGATGGTGAGCTCGCCCTGGCCGGGGCTCTCGAAGGTGTAGACGTTCAGGTTCTCCGCGCCCTCGACGGGGGCGGCGGTCTTGGCCTGCATAGCGATCACGGGCATGGGCTCCTCCAAGCGTTGGGGCGCCGAGCTAACGGGCGGCCGCCGCTTCGGCGACGCAGCCCTTCGTGATGAGGTGGTGGTAGGACCGCAGCGCGGCGCTGACGACGCCGTGGCGCACCGCGTCCGTGGACGAGGCCGGCAGGTAGTCCGGCGCGCTCTGGCGCACCAAGCGCTGCAGGTCCTCCGCACAGGACGCTGCTTCTTGGGGGTCTTTGGGCGTCAGCGCGCGCGACGAGGCGCTCGCGGCGAGGGCGAGCCCCTCCTCGACCGTCGTCACCCGCGCGGGCGCGCCGACGACGCAGCCGAAGTCCACCAGCGACGCGAGGAGCGCGCTCGTCTGCAGCACCTCGCTGTAGGACAAGCGATCCGCGGAGAGCGCCGCCGGCGGCTTCGACCACCGGGTGAGCTCCTGGCGCACCATGGGCACCACGTCGTGGCAGACGGGCGTGTCCTCGCTGAGCGCGGCGGGATCGCCATCCGCGCGCAGGGCGTTGTAGGCGGCGGCGAAGCGGGCGGGGCTCAGGCCGAGGAGAGCGCGCTGGCGCTCTTGGCCCTTGTCGAGCGCCTTCGCTACCGATTCAACCGCTCGAAGCGCCCACATATGAGGATACAGCTCGGCGGCGCGGTCATCGGCTGGGTACTTGGCGAGGAGCTGATCGAGGGCGTCCAAGGTGACGCGGTCCACGCTGCCCTGACCCGCTTGGGTGCGGGCGTCGAGGAGCAGCAGGCGGTCGGCGGTGGTGACGTTGTAGGTCTTCGGGTCGACGACCTCGTCGCCGAGCCCGGCAGCGAGCAGCTCTTGGCGCAGCGCGTGAACGCGGGCGGGGCGCTCCTCGTCCGGGAAGCAGCGCCACAGCGAGCCGAGCAGGTCGTAGCGGGTGTCGCGGTCCGGGTCGTCCTGGGTGTAGCCGATGGCGAGCTCGGTCGCGCTGCGCCACAGCGGCGAGGTGGTGCTCAAGCGCAGGTCGTCGTCGCGGTAGGTGTCGTAGCGGTCGTCGACGGGGATCATGCCGACCGCCTCGCCCTGAATCAGGATCTCCGTGAGCAGCGGGGACTTGGTCTGCACCGGCCGCGAGGGCGCGCCCTCCGGGTAGGTGACCTTCCAGCGCAGGCCGCGCCCGTAGGCGAGCAGCTCCTCGTAGCGCTGGCAGTCGCGATTCATCAGCTTGAGCGCCTGAAAGCGAACGGCGAAGCGCGCGGTGCTCACCAGATCGGTGGGGATGGACTTGAGGGTGCGCGCGTCGGGGGCGGCGTCCACGCCCGCGAGCAGGCGCTTGTCCAGCTCGGAGACGGCCGAGGCGCGGTCCACGGCGCGGATCGCCTCGACCTTGGCGCGCAGGTCCGCCAGGGCGGCGCGGGCCTCCTCGTAGGCAGGGTCCGCGGAGATCGCCACCTCAAAGCGCTGCTTTGCCGCATCGAAGTCACCGCGACGCTGCGCCTCCAAGCCGCCGCCATAGGCCGCGAAGGCGGGGAACTGCGCGGTGGGCGCGGCCCCGAGGATGCTGCGGCGCTGCGCCCCGGTGAGCTGGAGCTCCAGGCGCGCGACGAGGCCCTCGACGAGCTCCTTCTCGACGGAGACGAAGTCCTCGACGGTGCCGTTCGCCGCGCCCGCGTCGAGCACCTTGCCGCTCTGCACCTCGACCACCCGCGCGTCGAGCAAGAAGGTCTGCGCGACGACGCTGTACGAGCCGACGACGACGAGCTCGGCGCCGAGCCCCTTCCCGAGGCGCTGCGCCGTGGCGGGGTCGAGAAAGCCACCCTCGCCGAGCTTCAGCTCCGCGAGCACAGCGTCCAAGCGGCCGCGCTCCACGAGCTGCACGCCGTCCGCTTGGGCGAGGTCGGTGGTGAGCATGCCCGCGAGCGCGAGGCCGAGGCCGTCATAAGCCTCGGAGCCAGCGCCCTTCTCCAAGGGGAGCACGGCGAGCGTGCGCGCGAGGGCGGGGCTCGCCACCAGGGCGACGAGCGAGAGCAGCAAGAGCAGGAGCGTGCGCATGGCCGACGATACCCCGCGCGAGGCCGGGTCGCGCCGTCGCGGGCAAATCGCTGTCGGCTGAGCCGCCGCCGGGCTATACGCGCCGCTCAACCCCCGGTGTCCGATGCCCTTGTACCGCCCCGAGCCGATCCTCACCCACGACGCGCGCACCGTCGATCGCACCGCCGCCCCGCGCATGGCCGCGGCCCACCTCGCCTCCGGCGGCTCGCTCATCGTCAGCGACCGCTACAGCACCGGCGGCTTCATCCTCGCGCAGCTGCACGCGCTGCTCGAGCCCCCGCCCGCCGACGCGCCCTACCGCGCCCGTCAGGCCTTCCAGCGCGCCTACCGCCAGGCATCCATGCGGCTGCTCGCCCCCATCAGCAAGCACCAGATCGCGCTGTCCGACACGCCGGAGATCGGCTTCCTCAAGGAGCTCTACCCCGAGCGCTCCACCTTCGTGCTGCCCTATGTCGAGGTGCAAGACCTCGCCGCCGCATGGAAGCGCTACCACGCTGGCGTGCCGCTCGCGGTCGTCGGGCACGCGGTGCACCCCTACTACGGCACCTACGTGCCCACGCGCACCTCGCACCTGGAGCTGTTCGGCACCTGGCTCAGCGCGTACCAGGGGCCTCGGGTCAACGCGATCGACGTCGGCACCGGCTGCGGCGTGCTCGCGCTCATGCTCGCTCGCCGAGGCTTTGAGCAGATCCTCGCGACGGACACCAACCCCAACGCCGTCGAGAGCGTGCGGCGCGAGGTGCGCGGTCTCGCCACCGACCCGCCGATCACGGCGGTCCAAGCCGATCTTCTCGGAGACGGCACCGAGCCCGTCGAGCTCGTCGTCTTCAACCCTCCGTGGACGCGCGGCCGCGTGGACGGCCTGCTGGACCAAGCGCTGTACTACGACGACGACGGCCTCTTCGAACGCTTCTTCGAGCAGGCCCTCGCGCGCCTCACCCCCGACGGGCGCGTCGTCTTTGTGTTCTCCAACGTGACCCAGCTCGTGCAGCCCGACACGCCGCACCCCATCGAGGTGGAGCTCGAGCGCGGCCGCTTCCGCCTGGTGCAGAAGCTCAACCGCAAGGTGAAGGCCTACGTCGACAAGGACGGCAACCGCCGCTCCACGCGGGAGCGGGTCGAGGTGTGGGAGCTGGCGCGGGCGTAAGCTCGTCGCGCTTACCACGAATCGGAGGGTCGAATGAGCCGATTGTTTGCCATGACGTTCGCGCGTGTCTACCCACTCTACCTCGCCAAGGTGGAGCGCAAGGGTCGGTCGAAAGCCGAGCTAGACACGGTGATTTGCTGGCTCACGGGCTTTGACTAAGCGGCGCTTCGCGAGCAGATCGAGTCCGGTCAGACGCTGGCGCAGATCTTCGACGCCGCGCGGCTGCACCCGAACGCGCACCTCATCAAGGGCGTCGTGTGCGGCGTGCGCGTCGAGGAGGTCGAGGATCCGCTGCTGCGGAAGATCCGCTGCCTCGACAAGCTGGTAGACGAGCTGGCACGGGGGAAGACGCTGGCGACGGTGCTGCGGGAGTAGTGGTCTAGGGAGGGCGGGTTGGGGGAGGCTAGGTGTTACAGCTAGCCTCCCGTCCCCCTCACCCCCCGACAGCCGCTACAAGCTCCGCCAACGCCGGCCCAAGGTCCCCCGGCGCGAGCGTCTCCAGCGGGAAGCCCACCACGACGCGCGCGTCGCCGCTCACGACCGCCGCCGCGCCGCCGGTGCCGTAGGTCCAGAGCGTGCGCTGGCCGGAGAGCACGTCGGGGTAGTCCTCGGGGTAAGCGACGCCGAAGGTGAAGCCGTCGCTGAGCGAGGTGGTGCCTGCGTCGTCGGCGACGTAGGTCGCGCCGAGCGCGCTCTGGAGCCACGCGGAGGGCGTGGCGTAGCCGACCTCGCTGCCAGAGACGGCGATCTTGCCGCCCGCGCCTACGTAAGCGGCGATGAGCGCGCGCTCGTCGGCGTCGAAGGTGAGGTCCGCGCTGCTCTCGTCGCCGAGCAGCCAGAGGACGGCGTCGTAGTCGCTGAGCACGACCTCGCCCGCGACGACGGCCTCGTTGGAGGCTGCGTCAAAGGGGCGCCCGAGCGCGCCCCCGACCCGCGCGGCGAAGTCGTGGGAGGGCGCGGTGTAGGAGCCGCCAAAGACGCGGTCGAAGCCGTCGACCACGAGCCAGCGCGGCCCTGCTCCCGTCGCCGCGCCGTACACGTCCGAGGGCCCCGACACCACCGCGCCGTCCACCAGGCGAATCCGGACCCACCGCGTGAGCGCCACCTCAGCGAAGCTGGCCGCGGTCTCCGCGAGGGTGGACCAGCTCTGGCCGTCGTCCGAGCCCTCGACGCGCACGAGCGCGCCCGCTTGGCCGTCCGGGAGCCAGCTCACCAGCGCCGTGGCGCCGCTGTGGACGACCGCCCGCACCTCCGGCGTCGCCCCCGGCCGAAACGGGAGCCCGCTCCACATCAGCCACCGGGCGTAGGTGCGCTCGTCGGACAAGCACGCGCCGTGGGCGGCCGCTGAGAAGCCCACCAGCAGCGGCTCAGCCGCGAGGGCGTCGTCGGTGAGCGACGCGCCGACGTCGAGGCCGCTCGCGCGCAGGTCCGCCGCCATCGCGAGGTTGTTCGCGTCGGTGCCACCGCCCGAGGTGTAGAGCGAGCGCAGCCTGCCGCCGCTCGAAGCGTAGGCCTCATAGGTGGAGACGTAGCCGTAGAGCGAGTCGTAGAGGTGGACCGCTGAGATGGGCAGGCCGCCGTCGCTGACGATCTTGGCGGTGGCGATGTAGCCGCCGGAGTGCGAGCTGAGCACCTGCGCGCCCGCGACGGGCCAGCCGATGTAGCCGTCGCGGTAGAGCACGGCGAGGGCGTCGCGCACCAAGCGCTGGTGCCCACCGGGCGCGGCGAGCTGGCCGAAGTCGCCGCTCGCCGCGTTCACCGGCCCCTGCGGCACGAGGAGCACCGCGTCGCGCCCGGAGTACGCGAGGCCCTCCACGAGGCGCTGCGCGGCGACCGTGCGGCTGAGCTCGGCGTTGTGGCCGTGCAGGTGGGTGACGACGTCCACGCCGTCGCGGTCGGTGAGGCCCGGCGGCAGCGCGAGCAGCACGCGGTCGTCGCTCCATGGCGTCGTCCCCGCTGCGTTTGGCGCTGATGGCAGCTCGACGAGCGCGTGATCGCCGTACGCGTCGCTCGCCCAGGTCGCGCTGCCGAGGCCTGCGGCGCCCACCACGGCCGCCAGGTCGACCGCGAGGACGTCGCCGTCGATCGTCAGCGTGACGCCGCCTACCGCGAGGGCGGGCGAGGCCATGTCGCCGGTGTAGCGCACGGTGAGCAGGCGCTCGCCGCCGTCGAGGGGACCGAGCTCGCCGAGCAGCTCAAAGGGCCCGCTGACCGCGAGCTCGAGGCCGCCCGTCGACGCGTCCCCGGCGAGGGTGAGCGTCGCCGAGGGGGCCGGGTCTCCCACCACCGCGAAGGGCAGCGCGACCCGCGCCGGAGCGCTCCACGCCGGGCTGGCGGTGCCGGTGTCCCCGCTGTCCGTGCCCGACGTGTCCGGATCCTGCGTGTCCACCCCCGCCGTGTCGCCCGGAGGGGTGCACGCGCCAAAGCCGAGGAGCGTCGTGAACAGCAGGGTGGAAGGTCGCATAGCGCTAGAGCTTTCCGCCGACGCGGGTGACCAGCGCGCTCGGCGTGCGCTCGCGGCCGTGCTGCTGCTCCAGCTCCAACACGATGCGAAGGCCGCCGCCATAGGTGGGATCGACGTTCTCCCGCAGCATTCGGGCCGGCACGGCGGCGCCGCGCTCCTCCAAGGCGTGCACCTGCGCCCAGGTCGCGAGGCCCTCGACGTACTGCCGGTGGACGGGGCGGCGTGGGAAGTGGCGGAACTGCCAGAGGTGTACGAGCTCGTGGACCACCGTGCCGTAGCACTCGTCCAGGGGCAGGCCGTCCTCGATGTAGATGGCGAACGTGTGCGTCTCGCTCACGAACTCGACGCCGTTGCGCAGGGTCTCGGTGACGACGGAGAACAAGCCGCGCTCGCGCTGATCGAAGCCAGGCGTCGCGGAGAAGGCCTTGCGCTGCACCTCAGCGATGCGGTGCGCGCCGACGAGCTCCACCGGGCACTCCTCGGGGGGCGGCAGCTCAAAGCCCAGGCGCTCCCGCAGCCACGCCCGCGCCGTCTGGTGCAGCTCCTCCAAGACCGCGGGGTCGACGACCGCCGTGCGCCGGCAGTCCGCGCAGGAGTCGCGGCCGTCGGGGTAGGTGTGGTGGTCCGTCCCAGCGGGCTGACCGCAGAAGTCACAAGCGGCCGCTTGGGTGGAGCAGGGCTCGCAGAAGCGCTTGTCCGGCTGGGAGGCCACCCTGAAGGCCCGCTGTCCGAGCGGCTCCTTGCAGGCGTCGCACCGCGGCGCGGCCTCCCAGCAGCTCGGGCAGAAGGTGGTGTCCGCGTGGACCTTGGGCTCCTGCGTGAGCGCCCCGCAGCGCTGGCAGGAGGCCGCCGAGGCCTTGCACGGCTCGCAGACCGGCCCGAGCTTGGGGTGCTTGAGGTAGCGGCCGGCGATCGGCTGCGCGCACAGCCCGCACTTGGGCAGGTCCGCGACGCACGCGCCGCAGTACGTGGCCGCCCCCAGGGTCACGGGGGCGAGAGCGGGGCGGCGGCAGCGCGGGCACTCGGGGTGGCCCGCGTGGCGGCAGGGGTCACAGGCGACGCGGCCGTCGCCCCATCGCGCAAAGGCGCCCTCAATCGCTCGCTCACAGTAGGAACAGGTCTCCACGAAGCCTCCTGCCCGAGCAGCATAGCAGGTGCGAAGCGGAGCGCGCCCAGCCACCGAGGAGCGCTCCATGCACGCCGACCTCCTGCACGAGGGCGAGCGCGGGGCGCGGGTCCCGAGCCGCTTCGCCATCGCGCGGGCGTCCCGCTCGATCGCTCGGCCGCGGGGCAGACGACGGCCCGCGACGAGGTGCTCGCCCGCGCCAACGCGCTATAGCGACCAGTCAAGAATGCCGCGAAACGACGCATACAACGCGACTTCTCCAGCTTCCAGCGTGAAGCTCAGGTCCGCCGCGCGCCCCTGTAGCCCATCGAGGCCCTGCTCGTAGAAGCGCAGGTGCAGCTCGGGGGCGACGCGCGCGCCAGCGGACTCGCCGACGTTCGCGCACACGAAGCCCTGCACGTAGTCCCCCGAGCCGATGACGTCGCCGCTGGTGGCGTCGACCGCGGTCATCACGACGTGAAAGCCAGCGGGATCGGGGGCGACGCCCCAGGCGCGCACGCGAAAGGGCGCGAAGGGGGCGCCGCCTTGCGGCGGCATGCCGTAGGGCACCGTTGTGTCGTCCGCGAGGCCAAACGCGCCGTCACGCAGAGCAACCTCTAGGCTCGGAGTCTCACGAAGCGGGCATGGCCCCTCGATCGGCGCGTCGCCCTCGCAGGCGCAGAGCCCTGCGAGCGCCACCAGCGCCACCTTCTGCCGACGCATCTGCGCCCTCCTGCCGTGCCCGAGCGGAGTGTAGCGCAGGCCGCCCGCTGTTGGCGAGCAGAACGCGTCGGCCACAGCTACCAGCAGCCGCGCAGCGACGCCGCGCGCTCAGCCGCCTCGTGAATCCACGCGGTCGGGATCGACGCGAGCGGGTCGTCGGCGTCGGGCTTCACCTCGGCCTTGGGGTCGCTGAGCGCCTGCAGGAGCCAGGGCGAGAGCGAAGTGGTCGCGCGCGGCTTGCCCCGCTGCGCGGCGACAGCGATCCAGCTCAGCGCCTCCACGTACACGGCGTGCTCCTCCTCGTCGTCCACCACGGGCGAGCTCTCTTGAAAGCGCGCTGAGAACAAGCGAATACCCAGCGTGTACTGCGCGTCGACGTCGCCCCCGAGCGCGGCGACCCGCCATTGGGCGATGGCGGCGTCAAAGGCCTTGGTGCTGACGAGCTCGCCGTTGTGCCCTTCAGCCCAGAGGCGCTCGGCCTCGACGCGCGCCTGCGCGGCGACAGGGTTGAGCGGCGGACAGCTCGCGGGGCGGGCGGCGGCGGGCGCCGGCTCCACGGCGCTCGGCTTGGAGGTGCCACACGCCACCACGGCGGCGACAAGCAGCGCTGCAGCCGCGAGGCGCGGGCGAAGAGACAGGGTGAATACCATGAGCGTTCCTTTGTAGTTGCGGGAGATGGCTACCACGGAGGCAGCGCGCTCCACGGCGCGAAGCGCGATGAGCGTAGCGCGGGGCGGCTCATCGGGCGCGCGTCTTGCATCGCCCAGCGTCCGGGCCGGAGCGCGCCGGGCGACGCCTCCATGGGGCCCGGGGCTGAGCGACGGAACCCTCGGCGCCAGCTGCTGGCGTCTTTCCAGCGCAAGCGAGGAGCGGGAGGGCCAGAATCAGGCCGATCGCGAGCTTCATGGGGACTCCGAGGTTCGAGGCGCAGGTCCGCGGTCAGCACCTGCAGGCTCGCACGCTTCGAGAGACACCACTCGGCGAGTGCGCCGGCACCAGCCCCTCGACAGCGTGACGGATGCGCGCCATCCGCATCGTGCGCCTCGAAGTTTGTTCGCGAACCGCATAGTGCCCGCTGCGATCGCTAGGAGCAGGATCCTCGCCCACTCGCCGAGGGAGAGATGCATGCGCGCTTGGGAGCTGGTCGACTACGAAGCAATCCCCGATGATGACGGTACAATCTACCTCATGTCGCGAGGAAGCGAGTACGTCATTCACGTCGACGGGCGCGAGCTCATGGGAAACCGCGAGCACGGCTCCGAGGACGCCCTCTCGAACCTCGCCTGCGATCGCCTGACGCACCTCGAGGACGCGCAGATCCTCGTCGGTGGGCTCGGCATGGGCTTCACCGCGGCCGCCGCGCTGCGCCGGATCGGCCCCGCGGGCGGCGTCACCGTCGCGGAGCTCATCCCCGCGGTGGTGCGCTGGAACTACGAGTACGTCGGTCGCGCCGCCAAGCACCCGCTGCGCGACGAGCGCACGAACGTGTACGTCGGCGACGTCAGCGACCTGGTGGAGCGCCCGCCCAAGCGGTGGAGCGCGATCCTCCTCGACGTGGACAACGGCCCGAAGGCGCTCACCCGCCCGACGAACGGCTGGCTCTACACCGCCGAGGGCCTCGACGCGGCCCGCGCGGCGCTGCTCCCCGGCGGCGTCCTCGGCATCTGGTCCGCCCACCCCGACTCCAGCTTCACGGCGCGCCTGCGCAAGGCCGACTTCGACGTCGAGGTCCTGCGCTTCACCGAAGACGGCCGCCCCACCCCGGACGACAGCGGCACGCACGTCCTGTGGATGGCCCGCCGCCCGTGAGCCGTGGCGCCGAGCGCCGCTGAGAGCTAGGCGTCTGCTATGTCGTGGAAAGATCGCACCTACCGCCTCACCGCGAGGGTCGACTGCGCTGGTTGAGCGTCCAAGCTAGACCCCGCGGTGCTGGGTCGCCTCATGGACGCGCTGCCTTCGCAGCCCGACACCCGCTTGCTCGTCGGCTTGCACACCGCCGACGACGCCGGGGTTGTGCGCTTGCCGGATGGGCGCCTGCTGATTCAGACCCTCGACTTCTTCACGCCCGTCGTGGACGACCCGTACACCTTCGGCGCGATCGCCGCAGCGAACGCCCTCTCTGACGTGTACGCGATGGGGGGAGAGCCCTTCACCGCCATGAACATCTTGTGCTGGCCCGAGGGCGACCTCCCCGAGAGCGCGCTCGCCGAGCTGCTGCGCGGCGCCGGCGACAAGGTGCGCGAGGCCGGCGCCATGCTGGTCGGCGGGCACTCGGTGAAGGACAAGGAGCTCAAGTTCGGGCTCTCCGTCAGCGGCTTCACCACGGCCGACCGCTTGTGGACGAACGCCGGCGCGCGCCCAGGCGACGCCCTCGTGCTCACCAAGCCGTTGGGCACCGGCATCCTCTCCACCGCCATCAAGCGCGGCGCCTGCCCCGAAGCGGCCGAAGAAGCCGCGATCCTGTGCATGTCGGAGCTCAACCGCGTCGGGCGCGACGCCGCCGCCCACCTCGACGTACACGCCGCCACCGACATCACCGGCTTCGGCCTCACGGGCCACGCCTGGGAGCTCGCGCGGGCCTCGGGGGTGCGCGTCACCCTGGACATCGCCGCGCTGCCGCTGCTGCCGAGCGCCCTCGACCTCGCCCGCGCCGGCTGCGCCCCAGGCGGCGCGCGCAAGAACCGCCGCTGGCTCGGCGAGCACCTCATCACCCCCGAGCACCTCGAACCGGCGCTCCTAGACGTGATCATCGACCCCCAGACCTCCGGCGGCCTGCTGCTCGCGCTGCCCCCTCAAGACGCGGCCAAGCTGCCCTGGCCGATCATCGGGCACGTCGACGCAGGCGACCCCGCCGTCGTCCTGCGCTGAGCCGCGTCTAGAAGGCGATGGCCGCCGCGATCATGCCCATGCCGACGAGTGACACCGCGTAAGACAGCGTGCGCAGGCCGGGCACGCCGCCGATGTAGATGAGGCCGTGGGCGACGCGGGCGCCGAAGAAGAGCTGCGCGCCGAGGGCGCTGGTGGCGTCAGCGGTGGCCGAGACGTGAGCCACCAGCACGAGGATCGCGAACATCGGCAGGTTCTCTTGCAGGTTCGCGCTCGCGCGCTTGGCCCGCGCCAGCAGCGCCGTGGGCTCGGGGGTTCGCTCGCGGTTGCCGAGCGCCCACGCGAGGCCGTTGCCCGTGATGGCGAGCACCGTGGGCACGAGGATGAGCGCGAGGCTCAAGCCCGCGGTGAGGAAGAGCATCCAGAGATCGGTGGTCATGACAGCCTCGGTGCGCGCAGTCGCGCGTTCACGGAACGCTATCGGACCAACGTTGGAGCGTGGCGCCGCTGCACAAAAAAGGCGAAGCGGCCCTGGCGCGATCGACTACGCGGCGTCGTCCCGCGTGTAGAACTGCACGTAGCGCCCGCGGTTGATGGCGGACACAGTGTCCCAGGACCAGAGGCTGTCCTCGCCCTTGGCGCCGTCGCCCTCGGAGGAGGAGACGTCGTTCTTGTCGTAGGTGTACCAGCCGGCCTTCTTCTTGAAGATCTCGCCATACGGGTCATCGACGCGCAGGCCCTCGCCCTCGACCCACTCCAAGCGCACGATGTGGTAGTCGATGCGCTTGGCGCCGAACGCGATGGACATGGTGGCGGAGGCGCCGGCTTCGAGCTTGGGCAGCGCGTTCTTCTCGAACCAAGCCTTGGCGGCGTCGCCGTTCTTGAAGGCCGGCGTTTGAATGCGCTCGGTGCTCGCGCCGATCTTCTTGGCCACGCCCGCTTGGCCGCGCTGCTCGTAGCGGCTGCCGAGCTTCTTCTCGGTCATCATCTCGTCGAGGAGGTCCTCGAACTGGGCGCTGGACTCGTCCACGCCGAGGCCGAGCTGGTTGAGCGCCATGGCCAGCGAGGTGACGTTGCACATGACGTCGCCGCCGTAGTTGGTGCCCAGCGCTTTCGCGTCTTTCTTGGCGTACTTTCCGGCGTTGTCGCGCTGGTTGCGGTAGGTCACCTTGGCGGCGATCTGACGGTAGAGCTCGCCCTGCTGGGTGGGGTCCTGCTCGCCGACCTTGTCGCGCGCCTTGGAGATCTCTTCATACGAGAGCTCGTCCTTGGCGAGGATGCGCTTGAGGCTGTCGGGCTCGAGGATGGGCGCGACGCCGGGCGACTGCTGCTCGGGCGTGAGCAGCTTGGGCGACTTGGCGCGGTTGAGCACGAGCTTGGCGTGCTCGGCGGTGAGCAGCTCCGACCCGCTAAAGAGGTTGTTGTTGCCCGCGAACAGGCCGTAGCGACGCGCTGCGTGGGCCGCGCTGAAGTACCAAGCACCGGAGTCGACGTCCGTGAAGTAGGCGATCTGACCCTCGGGCAGATCGAGGGGCAGCTTGAGCGCGCGGGTGACCATGACCGCGGCCTCGGCGCGGCTCACACCATCTCCGGGGCGATCGCCGGAGCTGACGCCCTGCGCCTGCGCCCACGCGAGGCCCTCTTCGAAGGTGGCGTTGGGCTTGCCGCCGAGCTCGCGCGCGAGCGCCCACATGAGATCGCCGCGCGTGGAGCTCGTCTCAAAGGGCCGCGCGATGCACTGAAGCAGGCTGTCACCCTCGGGGTTGGCGACGTCCTTGCCCGCGAGCTGCTCTTTGGCGGAGCTGTTGTCGAACGCGCCCCACAGCGACGCCCAACCGGGCTTGTCGCCGGCGGCCTTGGTGCTCTGGGCGGTGGACGTTTGGCGCGGAGAATAGCCGGGCATACGAACTCCATAGTTCAGCGAGAGGCGCTGGGGTGGCGACCCGGCAAATGAGGAGAATACGCCGGGCGCACCCTCACGATAGCATGAGCGCGAGCGCATCCGCGCGCCCCACGCAACGAAACTGAAGCCCCCGAGACGCCGATGTTCGCCGATCTCTTCGCCTCCTGTGGGCTGTGCGCCCTCCTCGCCTGCACGACGCCGCCCTCCACGCCGCAGGACGACCCGCCCCCCGTCGCTGAGCCGCTGTTTACCTTCGCTGTCGTGGCCGATCCGCACGTCGTGTCCGCGGGCGAGAACGCCGACAAGCTCACCGCCGCGCTGGATTGGATCGACGCAAACGCCGAAGCGCAACAGATCGAGCTGGTGCTCGCGGTGGGCGATCTCGCGTGGGGAGCGGGCCTCGACCTCGTGCCCGGACTGTTTGACGCGGTCTCGGTGCCCGTCGTGCCGCTCGTCGGCGACAATGAGGTGCACGCAGGCGACGACGAGCGCTTCGACCGGGTCTTCGCCCCTCGCTATCAGGCGCTCGCCGCCGAGCTCGACGGGTGGGACCGCGCGCCAACGCCCACCTGGGAGCCCGAGCTTCAGCGCGACGTGTGGCTACAGAACGCCGCTTGGACGCACCGAGGCGTGCGCTTCATCAGCCTGGACTGGGCGGTGCGCGGGGTTGACGGCGTGCTCGGCGAGCTCGGCACCCTGCACGACGCGGACGGCGGCACGCTGCCCTGGCTCGCGGCGCAGCTCACCGCCGACCCCGGCGGCAGCGATGAGGGCGTCGTGCTGGTGTCGCACATCCCCATGCACCTCGGCCTGTTCACCCTCGACCAAATGGCCGCGTTGGACGAGCAGCTCGCCCCCCGGAGCAGCTCGGTCTACGCCGACTTTGCGGGCCATGTACACGTCGACTCCGGCCAGACCTTGGACGAGCTCGGCTACGACGTGTACACCACCCAGGCGACGCACGGCGACGTGGTGGTGGTGCGGCTCGTGCACGTCGCGAGCGACGGCGAGCGCTTCAGCTACACCCACGAGCGGGTCGAGGTGCCCTTCCCGGCGGCGCGCTGACCTGCGCTACCCACCGCTTGGCGGACGCCCGCCGAGGATGTCGCGCTGCCACGCGTCGAGCAAGAACAGCGCCCACAGCTTGATGCCGGCGCGCGGGTCGCGACCGAGCTTGCGGCGGAGGTCGTCCAAGAACTCCACCCGCCACAGGCGCTGCCGATCGCGGCGCAGGGCGTCAAAGCGCTCCTCCAAGAACAGGCGTCCCGAGCCGATAAGCCACGGGTTGAGCGGCGTGGGCATGCCGCGCTTGGGGCGGTTGATGAGGGCGGTGGGCAGCACGCCGTCCAGGATGGCCATGAGCGGCCAGCGGCTGTGCAGCGAGCCCCCCGCGCTGCGCAGCTTGAAGGCGCCCGGCAGGCTAGCGGCCAGATCCACGACGGTGCGGTCCAGCAGCGGGAAGCGCACGTCGATGCCCGCAGCGTTGGCGGTGCGGTCGAAGCGCACGAGGCTGTCGTCCGAGAGCCACGAGCGCTGGTAGGCGTGGAGGGCCGCGTTCACCGGGTCGGTGTCGAGGTCGGCGTAGAAGGGCTGCAGCACCTCGTGGCGCACGGTGGGGCGCGCCAAGGTCGGATCGCGCAGCAGCGCCTGACGCTCCGAGGCCGAGAACAGGTGGCTGCCGCCGATCTCCAGCTCCAAGCCGAACTGGGCCGGGTCGGCGGCGATGAGCCGGCCGCGCTCGGACTGGCGTAGGCCGATGGCGAGCAAGCGCCGGGTGGCCGAGGGCAAGCGGTGGAACACCTGAGAGAGCTGGAGGTAGCGCGAGAAGCGGTCGAGCATACGCCCACCGAACAGCTCCTCGCCGCCGTCGCCGGAGAGCACGACGCGAGCGTGCTCGCTGGCGGCGCGCGCGAGCAGCAGCTGCAGCACGATGGCGGGGTTGCCAACCGGGTGCCCGACAGCGCGCACGCCGTCGTCGAAGGCGCGGGCGAGATCGGCGCTGCCGACGATGACGTCGTGGTGGTCGTGACCGAGCAGGCGCGCGACGCGCCCGGCGAACGGGGCCTCGGGGTAGGCGTCGTCGTCAAAGGACACGGTGAAGGTGGGCAGCTGCCGCGTGAGTCGCCGGCAAGCGGCGGCGATGGCGGTGGAGCCGAGCCCGCCCGACAGGTAGAGCGCGGACTCCGGCGCGCCGGCCAAGCGGCGTCGCACCGCGTCGACCACCGCCTCTTGCAGCGCGGGGATGACGTCGCGCTCGGCTGGGCGAGGGCTGTTGATCGGCGCGTAGAGCGGCGCCCAGTAGCGGTGCGGCTTCTCCTGCTCACGGGTGACGCGCACCCAGTGGGCGGGCTCCACCTGTGAGACGCCGCGCAGCAGCGTGCGAGGGGCGTGCACCACCCGAAACGAGAGGTACTCGGCCATGTGCTCGCGGGCGAGCTCGCGCGAGACCCACGGCACCTCCAGCAGCGCTGGCAGCTCCGACGCGAAGGCGAAGCGGGCGCCGTCGCGCGCCCAGAACAGCGGGCGAATTCCTTGCCGATCGCGCACGAGGTGCAGCACCTGCTCGCGCCGATCCCACACGGCGATGGCGAAGGCGCCCTCCAAGCGCTGGCAGGCGCCCGCCCCCCACACCCGCCACGCGTGGGCGAGCGCCTCGGTGGCGCTCTCCGACGGGTTGGTGCGACCAGCGGCGCGGCAGAGCGCCTCGTAGCCGTAGAGCCGGCCGTCCAGAAGCACGACGAGGTCGTCATCGACCCAGGGGAGGCCCGCTTCCGTGCCTTGGACGTGGCGCGCGGTCTTGACGAGGGCCGCTGGCCCTTCCACGAAGTGGCCGAGGCCGTCCGGGCCGCGATGCCCGAGGTGCGCGCCCATACGCCGCAGCGTGGCCTCGCTCGGAGAGCGCGCGCCCCACTCGATGATGCCGCCGAGGCCGCCCATTACTGCGCCCGACCGTCGGGCGCGGCGCGCACGATGGTAGCGAGGCGCGCGACGCGCTCAACGTCGACGGGCCGGCGCCAATCCCCTCGCTCCTTGAGCGAGGTGCCGACGATGAGCGCGTCGGCGATGCCCGCGAGCTCCGCCGCGTTGTGCTCGTCGACGCCGGAGCCGACGACCACCGGCAGGCCCGCCGCCCGCGCCGCCGCGAGGTGGGCCGGGTCCGTGGGGGCGCCGGTCTCGCCGCCGGTGAGGATGAGGGCGTCTGCGCCGCAGAAGGCCGCGCCGCGCGCGAGCGCCTGCACGCTGAGGTCGGCGGTGACCGCGTGCGCCGCGTGCTTCTTTTGCACGTCGGCCCACACGCTCACCGCAGCGCCGAGCGCCGCGCGAGCGCGCAACAGCGGACCAGCGCAGGCGTCAATCCAGCCTTCGTCCGCGACGTGCGCGTAAGCGAAGCCCTCGACGCGCACGAACTGCGCGCCGCACACCGCCGCTACGGCCATCGCCTCCAAGTTGGCCCCGGCGAGGATCTGCACGCCGACCGGAAGCCCAAGGCCGACGACCTGCGTGGTGACCTGCGTGACCGCGGCGACGGTCTCCGGGGGGACGCCGCCCTTGAGGTAGGGCACGTCGCCCATATTCTCCACGAGCAGCGCGTCGACGCCGCCGCGCACCAGGCGCTGGGCGTCCCGAAGCGCAGCTTCGCGGACCTCTTGCATCGACCCGCGCCACCCCGGGCTTCCCGGCAGCGGCAGCAGGTGAACCATGCCCACGAGGGCGCATCGATGGAGCTCGAACATGGTGGCAGTCTACCCCCGAACCCAGGCCCAGTCGTGAAGGCGGCGCGCGAGCACGTGCCCACGTCGTCGCAGCAGACCCTCTAGCGTGATGCGCTGCGTGACGAGCCGCGCGCGCACGACCTCGAGCTGAAGCCAGGCGCGAACGAGCTCCGGCTGCGGCTGCCCCGGCACCGAGAGCGCGCAGGTACCGAGCCAGCGATCGCCCTCTGGGAAGAGCCTGGCGGTGAGGGTGTCGCCAGCACGCGGGGGCGAAGCGACCCAGCCGGGCTCCACCAAGGTCGCGGCGCGGTTGGGCACCCAGCGCTCCTCCAGGCCGATGGCGTCCTGCAGGAGCACTTGATCGCCGTGGACCTCAAGCACCAACCAGAGCGACTGCGGCACGCGATCGACGGCGTGCAAGCGCGCGCGCTCCTCCACGGTGGTGGTGCCCTGCTCGTGCGCCCACTGCTTTACGACAGGAAGATCCTCGCCGAGCGCGGCGAAGCAGCGCAGGGCGAGCGCCACCTTGAGCGCGGCGCGGTGCTCGGGGCGGCGGGCGTCCAGCTGCTCGAACCACGCACCGAGGACCGACTCGGGCCGATCGCCTGCGTCCGCGTGAATGTCCGTCACCACGCGCACGATGTCCGAGAGCGGCGGGAGCGTCTCGGTGGCGACGAAGCTGCGGCGATCGTGCGGGATCGCGCGCAGCAAGCGAAGCGGCTCGATGAGCGCTTGCAGCACCGGATCGGGCGTGGGCACCTGCCCGAGCTCCACCTGGTCGAGGCGCTCACGCACGGCGTCCACCTGGGCCTGCCACTGGTCGCGAGGCCAGGCGCCGCCCGTGTGGTGGACCCAGTCCTGGTAGGCGTCCGTGCGCGTGCGCAGCTCGTGGTCGAGGCCGTCGAGGTGCACCGCGCTGACGTCGGGCCAGCTGACCTCGCTCACGCGTCACCGCCGAGCTGCGCCGCGTAGCGCGACGCCGCGCGCACCACGTCGCGGCCGATCGCGTCGCGCAGCTCCGGGGGCGAGAGCACCTCGGCGTCACCACCAAAGCCGAGGATCCACTGGCGCAGCTCGACGGTCTGCGCGACGAAGAGCCGCAGGATGAGCCGGCCGTCGGGGTGGGCGCGAAAGACCTGCGACGGGTGCCAGGTGCGCTCGCGAAGGTAGCCCGCGATGGCGGGCTCAAACGCGATCGAGATCTCGGCGGGCGTGCCCGAGATGATGCCAAAGGCGTGCGCGATGTGCGCCTGCGGGGTCCACCGCGCCGGCGGATCAAAGCGGGTCGGATCGCGCTTCGCCTGAACGAAGCGCTCGATCGCGAAGGTCTTCACCTGATCGGCGCTCACGTCCAGCGCGAAGAGATACAAGCCCTGGCGATAGGTCGCCAGGGTATAGGGGTGCAAGAGGTAGTCCTTCTCGGCGCCATCGACCTTGCGGTAGCGCGTCTTGAGCGGGTGGTTGTAGACGAGGGCCGTGATCGCCTCGTCGATGAGGTCGTCGGCGTCGCCCCGGTAGTCCTTCGCGTGCTCGCGCACCGCGAGGAACTTGCTGTCCAGCTGACGCGCGATGTCGGAGTGCGCGCGGCTGACAGCGGGTGAGAGGCGCTCTAGGGCGTCGTCGATGTCCGACGCGAAGCGCGTGCCGTCCAGGAAGTTGAAGAGCGTGCGGCCGAAGTGCAGCGACAGCACCTCGGCCAGGGAGAGCTGAACGCCCGTGCGGCGCCAGCGCGGGTCGACCTCGAGGATGCGATCGTCCCCGCGACCGTCTTCGCCGACCGGCACGTTCATCTCCCGAAGATCGGCGAGGTACCGACGAAGCGTGCGTGCGTCGAGCTCAAAGCGCTCCATGATCTCGGAGGTGCGAACCCCGCCCGGCCGGGACAGCAAGATGAGGATCTGAACGAGCTTCTGCGCTTTGTTGAGGGACAACCACACCTCCACACCCGCTTTACGCGGACAGCTTCTGACCATGTATCCGATCGAAGCCCCGGTGTCCCATCGTCATTCGTTCACCTGAACGCTTGACACCTGTTGGTGCGTTCAGTAAGGTCTCAGTAGGTCGCCCACAGGAGCTCCCATGTACGCAGCGTCAATGATTCACCTCACCCACGCCATGGTCCTCTCCGCCACCGCGATCGGCTTGCTCGCGCTCCCGTGGCGCGAGCCGCAGATCGTGGAGTCCGCCAACGCCTTCCGCGCGCTGCCGGGCGTCTTGGTTCACCTGTGGCACCGCGCGTGGGAGCGTCAGCCCTACGGCGCGCTCGCGCTGTCGCCGGTCTCGCGCTGCACCACCAGCGCCTTCAGCCCCGGCACCACCTCGATGTCCCGCGAGCCCAGCCGGTAGCGCCCGATCGGCACCATGCCGTCAAAGCCGCCGGTCGCCTGCAGGCGCTCGGCGGCATAGAGCACGGCGGCGCGCTCGTCTGGCGCAAATGGTGGTTCATCCTGTGTAAGCTCGATCGGGCTCGCTTCCACCCGCCGCACCGTGAGGCGACCAAAGCGCGCGCGTAGATCGCGCATCATCTCGCGGACCTCGGGCGCCTCGGCGTCCACTTGCAGCGCCCGCACCAAGCGCTGGTAGGCCTGCCAGGGCTCGCCCGCGACCAACGCCGCCTGCGCGCCGAGCTGGTGGTCACCCGCCGCCAAGGGAACGCCGAGCTCGCCGAGCTTGAGGTAGGTGTCCTCTACGCCGGGCCACGCGCCGCGCCGAGCGCGACGCACCAAGTCGTCGCGCAGCCGCGACGCTTCCCCGAGCGCCTGCTCAGACACGACGCCTAGCGTGCTCGCAGGCGGCGGTTCGCCGCCCGCCCACGCGACGGTCGCGATGATGCAGAGGTGCCACGGGATACGCATCGTGCTCCCTAGAATGCCTGACGCACCGCAACCCTTCCAAGCTGCGACGCCAAAGGTGTAACCTGTGCGCCTGATAGGGAGCGATCAGCTTGGGGTACGAGCGCAGGTGGTTGTGGCTGGGCGTCGCGCTCAGCGGGTGCAGTGGTCAGCCGTCGGTTCAACCGCAGGTGAGCGCTGGCCCGCCCGCTCGCGTCGAAGATCGCGCGCTGCGACCGCTGCACGCCGCGTTGCTGCACGCCACCCAAGCGCACGCAGGCGCCGCGTGGCAGATCCGCGACGGCGAAGCCGAGAATCGCGAACATCGCTTCACCGTACGCTTTCCCCCCGCGGGAGCCGCGCTCTCCGTTAGCGACGCGCCGCCGCTTCAGCTGCAGCTCGTCGGCGCGGACGTCGGCGAGCCCGTCCTGACGGGCAACCGCGCGACCTACACCAGCGGCGACATCGACACTTGGTACCTGAACGGCCCGCTCGGGTTGGAGCAGGGCTTTGTCGTGCGCGCGCCCGCCGCTCCCGCGCCCGCAGCCGCTGAGCTCCAGCTCGACGTGGCCGTGAGCTCGCCCTGGCGCGTCGAAGCCTCGGGCGACGGTGTGCTGCTCAGCGCCGGTGGGCGGCGCCTGCGCTACGACCACCTCTCCGCGGTGGACGCGCGCGGCGCCGTGCTCGCGGCGCGGCTGCAGGCGACGGACACGGGCATCACCCTCATCGTGAACACGCTGGGCGCGGCGTGGCCGATCGCGATTGACCCGCTCCTCGCGGACGAGGCCCGCCCTCCGGACGCGACGCTCACCGCGCTCGCCCGCTACGGCGCTGCCATGAGCACCGACGGCACCACGCTCGCGATCGGCGCGCCGAACGCCGACACCACCGCGGGCTCCCACAGCGGCGCCGTCTGGCTCTTCCGCGATCAGGGGCTCGGCTGGGCCGAGGTCGCGATCCTGACGCCGAACGGCACCGTAGCGAACGCACAGTGCGGCGCCGCCGTGGCGGTCAGCGGGCCCCGCGTATTGGTCGGGTGCCCGACGGACGCTACCATCGCGCCCGGAGCGGGATCCGCGCGTATATTCGAGGAACAAGCTGGCGTCTGGACCGAGGCAGCGCTCTTAGGCGCCTCGGATCACGCCACCGCCGCGCAGTTCGGCGCGGCGGTGGCCCTCGACGGCGACACGGCGCTCGTCGGCGCGCCGGCGGCGTCGAGCACAGGAGTCGCCTACGCGAGCGCGTTCATCGGCGGCACTTGGGTCGAGCAAGCGCGCTTAGTCCCGCTCGCAGCCACGGCGGGAGCGCGCGTCGGCGCGGCGGTCGCGGTCCGCGGCGACACGGCCTTGGTCGGCGCGCCCAACGACAGCTCCAACACCGGCGCTGCCGTCGTCTTTCAGCGCGCCGCCGTCACCTGGAGCGAGCGCGCGCGCCTCACCCCGAACCCGCTGCCTGCGTCGGCGCTGCTCGGTAGCTCGGTCGCCCTGCAGGACAACCGCGCGGTGGCCGGCAGCCCTGGCATCGCCGGTTTGGTCGCCGGCTCGGGCTCCGCGCAGGTGTTCGAGCTCATCACAGGCGAGTGGCGCCCCACCGCGAGCCTGTACGGCGGCGTCACGAACGGGCTCATCGGGCAAGCGATCGCGCTCGACGGCGACATCGTCGTGGTGGGTGCCCCGACGGACCGCACCGGCGGGACAACCACGGGCAGCGCCGCTGTGTTCGCGCTCAACGCCGACGGCTGGTCCGACGCCCAGGTGCTGCGCGCCAGCGACGCCAGCGCGGGCGCGCGCTTCGGCAGCGGCGTCGCGCTCACCGGCCGCACCGCGGCGATTGGCGCACCCGGCGTCGGCGACGGCGACGCCTACCTCTTCGACCTCAAGACCACGCCGCAGATCGACCTCAGCGCCGCAGCGCCGGGCTTGGACGTGGCGCTCACCCTCGGCGCGAGCTGGGTTGGCCCCGTCACAGCGGCGGACGCCGTCGCCACCGACTGGGACTCGCGCCGCCTGAGCGGCCTCACCGCTACCCTGCTCGACCCCCGTGACGGCGTGGCAGAGACGCTCAGCGCCGACGTAGGCGGAACCGGCCTCTCAGCGACGTGGGATCCAAACACCAGCACGCTCACCGTCGCCGGCGACGCCACCGAGGCCACCTACACCGACGTCGCGCGCAGCCTGCGCTTGGCGAACACCGCGGGCGCGCCTTCGGTCGACGTGCGCCACGTGCGCTTCGACGTCAGCGACGGCGTCGCGCCAAGCGCCGCCGTCACGGCGACGCTCACCCCCGCCGCCGCCAACCAAGCGCCCACCATCGACCTGTCGGGCTGGGGACCGGGCGTGGACTACAGCGCGCTCGTCGCGGCGCCCAGCGCCGGTGTGGCGGCGGTCCACCGCGGCGCGGCCCTCGCGGACGCGGACAACAGCCTGCTCAGCGGCCTGCGCGCTACGCTTGGGCCCACAGTCGACCCCACGGAGACGCTCTCGGTCGCCGTCACCGACACCCCGCTGAGCGCGAGCTACAACGCGGGCGTGCTCAGCGTCGCGGGCACCGCCGACATCGGCACCTACGAGCGCGTGCTGCGCACGCTCCGCTACAAGAACACGGCGCCCGTACCCACCCAAGCGCCGCGCCAGCTCGCCGTCGAGGTCACCGACGGCACGGCCTGGGCGAGCGCCGCGTCCACGCTGCTGTGGGCCGCCGACCAGCAGACGCCCAGCCTCGGCCTCACCACGGGCACCGCGAGCGCGCAGGCGAGCTTCGTCGAGGACGGGGGCGCCGTGCGCTGCGGCACGTCGAACGCTTGGCTCGAAGACCCAGACAGCACCGAGCTCGCTGCGGTGACAGCCAGCTTGGACGCCGCCTTTGACGGCGCCTTCGAGTTCTTGAGCGCTGACACGGCGGGGACAGACATCGTCGCGACGTACAACCCCACCGCGCGCACGCTGACCCTGCGCGGGCCCGAGACCGCCGCCCGCTTCGCCGCGGTGCTCACCAGCCTCGCCTACGACAACAGCTCCAACGACCCCAACGCCGCCGACCGCGTCGTGCAGGTGCGCGCCAACGACGGCGCCAGCCAGAGCGCGCCGAGCCTCTGCACCGTGAGCGTGCGGGGCACCAACGATCCGCCTGTCGTCGACCTCAACGGCAGCGTCGTGGCGGGGATCGACAACGCCGTCGGGTACGTGGAGAACGCGCCGCCCACGCTGATCGCCACCGGCACCGCCTTCGTCGTCGACGTCGACGACGCCCAGCTGCAGCGCCTCACCGTGCAGATCACCGACGCCACAGCGCCAGACGCGGAGCTGCTCGCCGCCAACGTCACGGGCACCAGCCTGTCCGCCAGCTACGACGCCCCGAGCGCGACGCTCACGCTGCTCGGCCCCGACACCGTCGCCAACTTCCAAGACGCGCTGCACACCGTCACCTACGCGCACTCCGCCCAATACAACATCGGCGCAGAGCGGCATGTCGCGGTGGTGGTCGACGACGGCCGCGCCCAGAGCCCGGTCGCCACCACGACGGTCGCGCTCACCAGCGTAAACGACCCGCCAATGCTCACCGCCAGCGTCGCGCAGACCAGCTGGGTGGAAGACGCGGGCCCGGTGCTCGTCGACGCGGGGCTGCAGCTCACCGACGCGGACAACGCCGGCCTCGGTGGCGCGCGCTTCACTGTGCACGTCGACGGCGCTGAGCCCGACGACGTGCTGAGCTTCGAGCACCAGGGCGTCGGCGTCGGCCAAGCGGGCTACGCCAACGGCGAGCTCACCTGGCAGGGCCTCACGGTCGCCACGGTGACGAGGGGCGCCGGCGCCGCCGATCTCATCGTGAGCCCCACCGACGTCGCGCGCACCGACACGCTCCAGGGCGCGCTGCGTCGCTTGAGCTTCGACCACCGCTCGGACAACCCGAGCGCCGCGCCACGCACGCTCACGCTCAGCTACACCGACCCCGAAGGCGCTAAGGCGCCCGACGCCACCATCGCCATCGCGGCTGCGCCGGTGAACGACCCGCCCGAGCTCGTCTCGCCGACGCCATTCGGCCCGCTCACCGTCGAAGAAGGGCACGAGCTGCTCGTGCCGATGCGCGCCGTCGACCCGGACACGACCTTGACCTACGCTGTGACGCCGATGCCACAGAACAGCTCGGTAGACACGCTCAACGGCGGCTTCGCGTGGGTGCCCGACTTCGCCCAGGTCGGCAGCTGGGACCTGACGCTCAGCGCCTCTGACGGAGCGCTCACGGACGAGCGCGTCGTCAACGTCGTCGTCACCCCGCGCGACACCGACCGCGACGGCGTGCCCGACTCCTTGGAGCTCGCGCTCGGCCTTGACCCGCTGCGCACGGACTCGGACGACGACACCATCGCCGACGCCGAGGAGCTCGGCGACCCCGACTCCCCCCGCGACACCGACGGCGACGGCATCATCGACGCCCTCGACACGGACTCGGACGATGACGGCTATGACGACGCGGTCGAGGCGGGCGACGACGATCCGAGCACCCCCGCCATCGACACGGACCTCGACGGCCTGAGCGACGCGATCGACGAAGACTCAGACGCCGACGGCGCTCCCGACGCCACCGACCTCTGCCGCGCGCTGCCCAACGCAGACCAAGCGGACCGCGACGGTGACGGCATCGGCGATCCGTGCGACGACGACGAGGACGGCGACGGCATCACCAACGCCGACGAGCTCGTGCTCGGCATGGACCCGACCAGCGAGGACTCCGACGGCGACGGCATCAGCGATCGCGACGAGGGCACGCGCGACACCGACGGCGACGGCCTGATCGACGCCCTCGACACCGACTCCGACTTCGACGGCATCCCCGACAGCGAAGAAGCTGGCGACACCGACCTCGGCACGCCGCCGGTGGACACGGACGGTGACGAGCTCCCGGACTACCGCGACGCCGACTCGGACTCGGACGGCGTGCTCGACAACGTCGACAACTGCCGCATCGTGCACAACACCGACCAAGCGGACGTCAACCAGAACGGCGGGGGCGACCCCTGCGACGCCGACGCCGACGGTGATGGTGTGCCGAACGAGCTCGACCTGTGCCCGCTCGTGGTCGACGACCAGTCGGACATCGACTTCGACGGCCGCGGCGACGCCTGCGACTCGGACATGGACGCCGACCTCATCCCCAACGCGACCGACAACTGTCCGCAGACGCCCAACACCGACCAAGTGGACCGCGACCACGACGGCATCGGCGACCTGTGCGACCCCGAGGTGACCTGCGGGTGCGCGTCGGGCGCCGCCAGCGGATGGCTGGCGCTGCTGTTCATGCCCCTGATCTGGAGGAGGAGACGTTGAACGAGCTGACCCCCGCCGACGAGGCGTGGCTGCGCGCGACGGGCCGCGATCCCGACGCGATCCGCGCCCAGGTAGAGCGCTTGCGAACGGCGCGCCAGCAAACTTCCCTCCAGCGCCCGTGCGCCCTCGGCGACGGCATCGAGACGCTGGAGCACGTCGCGCCTGTGCCCCTCGAGGCCGCCGATCGGCTCACGTCGTTTGTGCCCGCCTCTGGCGCTGCGACGCGCCTCTTCGAGAGCTTGCTGCTGGCGCGTGACCTGGACACCGGCAGCCTGGACGCGCTGCGCGCGCGCCTCAACGCGGGTGAGCGCCGCCTCGGCCCCGCCCTCGCGGTGCTGGACAACCTGCCCGCCCTCGCGCTCTCTGATGTGCTCAACGAGCGCGAGCCCATCGCGGTGCTGCACGAGCTCGCCGAGGAGCTCTGGGCCGCGCGCCCCAAGGCGCTGATCCCCTTTCACCGCCACCCCACGGGCCCTCGCACGGCCCTCGACGAGCACCTCGCCGAGGCCTACGCGCTCGGGCGCAGCCGCCGCGGACGCGTGAAGGTCCACCTCACCGTCGCCCCCGAGCACCTCGACGCCTTTCGCGAGGCGATCGAGCGCCGGCGCGCGGACTGGCCGGACACCCACCTCGACGTGCAGCTCTCGGTGCAGGCGGCGCACACCGACACCCCGTCCATCACCCTCGACGGCGCGGTCTTTCGCGACGGGGACGGCCGACCGCTGCTGCGCGCGGGCGGGCACGGCGCGCTGCTCGTCAACCTCGCCGAAGCGGGCGTGGACCTCGCCCTCATCAAGAACGTCGACAACGTGGTCAGCGGCGAGCGCCGCGACATGGTGGTCGCGTGGCGGCAGCGCCTCCTCGGGCGCTTGCTCGAGCTCGAAGCGGACGTACACAAGCGGCTCCGGGCGCTCGATCGCGGCGAGCGCGCCGAGGACACGCTCGCCTGGGCGCGCGCTCGCTTCGGCACGCACGCCCTCTCCGGCGCGACCACGGTCGAGCGGGCGCGCCACGCCTTGCGCCGGCCCCTGCGCGTGTGCGCCGTCGTGCCCAACGAGGGGCAGGTGGGCGGGGGCCCGTTCTGGATCAAAGACGATCGGGGCGGCATCACGCCGCAGATCGTGGAGTCCGCGCAGGTCGACCACGATGATCCTGTCCAGGAGCAGATCTGGCGCAGCGCCTCGCACTTCAACCCCGTCGACATCGCGCTCAGCGCGCGGGACCCGGACGGCGAGCCCTACGAGCTACGCGACTTCGTGAACGACGACGCCTGGCTGTACAGCACCAAGTCGTGGCACGGCCGCGCGCTTAACGCTCTGGAGCACCCAGGGCTATGGAACGGGTCGATGGCCGGGTGGAACACCTGCTTTGCCGAGGTGCCCGCGAGCACCTTCCACCCCGTGAAGACGCTCGCCGACCTGCTCGCGCCGGGGCACCGCTAGGAGCCCGTCGCGCGTAGCGCGCGGTGCTCCTCCCCTGCCCATGACCGCGCCCCTGCCCGTGCCCGTTCGGGGCGCTGGCAGGGCTGGGGCGATTGCCGCCAGCCCCTCCGCTTGCCGGGCTGCGTCGCGCGCAGCACGAGCTGCGTGTCCGCGCATGCACCGGTGGTCGACCGTCGCCGGTAAATCTCCTGGCCCTCCGGGCTGGCCACCTTGGCCCGCATCTCCTGTTGGGGCGTGTTGGCGGGCTCGGCGGCACCTAGCGGCACGGCAGACCGGCGTTGCCGCTGAGTGGCGATGTAGGCGTCCACCTGCTGCTCGTCGCACCACACGGCATTCGTCGACGCCAAGAATCCAGTATCGGCGCTGATTTTCTCGGGAAGCGCACCGGTGGTCGACCGCACGCGTTCGACGCAGACTCGATGCGTGCGAGTCGCACCTCGCGCCGATGGATTTCGGCCGGGATGTCGGTCTCGGCGACTCCTTCGCCCAAGCGCGCGTCTTCGACCTCGTCCTGTTGCTCTCCGCGCGCGAGCAAGGCCTCGATCTCCGCTCTCAACCGCTTCTCCTCCTCCACCATGCGGCCGTAGCTCATCGCTTTGTGCTTGCTCGCGTTCGCTTGGACCTTGCTGCCGTCGAACGAGACGTGCCCGAGCTTCGCGAGCCCAGCGCACCGGCTGATCTGGACGATCTGGACCAACAGCGCCGCGAGGGCGTCGTCGATCGCCGAGATGTTCAGCCTCTCCACCACCTCCAAGACGAAGTGCGCGAGATGGCCCTCCGGCAGCCATGTTCGTGGATCCGGCGGCAGTAGCAAGGGTTGATCCGGTGACCACTGGCGGTACGACTTCGGCATCGGGCCTCCGTCACCAGCAGATCACGCCGCGTTCGGCCCGTCGATCCTGGCCTGCGCGCGCGCGCCGCATCGAAGGACCAACGTCACCAACATTCTCCGCAGGCGCGAACTCTCCAGCTCCCTCCGCTATGTTGAGCGCGATCGAGTTCGCAGCCCGGCGCAGCTGGTCTCGGATGTAGCCCCACCCATCCGGCAGTTCCTCGGCCAACTCATCCAGAATCGCGACCGCGTCCAACGCCGAACACGTCCAACCGCTCGAAGTCGAACCGCATCCGCTCCTTGCCCATGTCGGCCTTCGCAGGGAGGCTATCCGCGCCACCGTGCGCGGGATCCACCTCCCGGCTGGGATTTCCGCCCGGAGGCGAACGGGCAGGGGCAGGGGCAGGGGCAGGGGCAGGGGCAGAGGCACCGCTCGCTCCGCGAGCTGGGAGGAACCTGCGGGCGTGCGCGCTTTGCGCGCTACGCCCGACAAGGCTCCTAGTGCCCGACGGGCGGGAGGCTGACGGCCAGGTGGCCGTAGAGCACGCTGCACGCGATCACCGAGCCCACGATGCCCATGAGGTCCGCGAGCAGCGCGGCGGGCACCGTGTGGCGCACGTTGCGCACGCCGACCGCGCCAAAGTACAACGCGATGACGTAGAAGGTCGTCTCGGTGGAGCCCTGAATCGTGCTCACCAGGTAGCCGGTGTACGAGTCGGGACCGTGGGCCGTCATGATGTCGACCATCGTGCCCGTCGCGCCGCTGCCAGAGAGCGGGCGAATGAGCGCCATCGGCAGGGCCTCGGGGGGCATGCCGACCGCGCCGAGGAAGCTCAAGCGGCTGGTGATGGCGTCGAGGGCGCCGCTCGCGCGCAGCATGCCGAGCGCGGAGAGCACAGCGACCAGGTACGGGATGATCATCACCGCGATGTCGAAGCCCTGCTTCGCGCCCTGAATAAACACATCGTAGACGGCCACGCCGCGAGCCCACCCAAACGCGACGAAACCGAAGATGAGCGACGGCACGATCCAGGGCGCGACGACCGTTGACATCTGCTCATTGTAGATCACCGACAGCGGGATGATGGAGAACAGCCCGGCGAGGGCGAGCACGCTCAGCCACAGCGGGTAGCCGGGCTCGTCGTGGGCCGCCTCGTAGGCGCTCACATCGGGCGCGTCAGCGTCTGGCGGGGGCATGGGCGCGAAGCGCTGCAGGAGCTTGCTGGCCGCGATCGCCGTGCTCGTCGACAAGAGCGTCGCGAAGAGCGTCGTCACCAAGATGCCGGAGGGATCGTGCGATCCGAGCTGCTGGCGCCAGACGATGACGCCGGTGGGGAGCAGCGCGACCGAGGAGGTGTTCATCGCGAGGAACAGCGCCATCGCGTTGGTGGAGGTGCCCTTGGTGCGGTTGAGCTTGTCGAGCTCGACCATCGCCTTGACGCCGAAGGGCGTGGCGGCGTTGCCGAGACCGAGCGCGTTCGCTGACAGGTTGAGGATCATCATGCTCATAGCGGGATGATTGGCTGGGACCTCCGGGAAGAGCCAGACCATCAGCGGGCGCACGAGCTTGGCGATGATGAGCATCAGGCCGCCCTCTTCGGCGACCTTGACCACCCCGAGGAAGAGCGCCATGCCGCCGATCAGGCCGAGCGCCATGGTCGCGGAGCCCTTGGCGGCGTCCAGCGCGCCAGAGGTGACGAGGTCCATCGCGTGCTTTCCGCTGGGGTCGACCCAGCCGGTGAGCTCGCGGTACGCCGCGCTGGAGAACGCTAGCGCGATGAGGGCGAAGAAGATGCGATTCATAGGCGCTCCGAAGTCGTCTGTGCGGCTTCATGCACGACCTATGCCATCAGGCGTTCGCCGTCCGGTGTCGCATCCAGACGTCGCGGGACGTGCAGGCCTCGGGAGTGGTGTTAGCCCCTCGCTGCCGAACCTCGGAGAAATCGTACATGCTTCGCTCCTTCCTGCCCGTCGTCGTCCTCCTCGCCGCTTGCGGAGAGCCCAAGCAGGCTGATGCCAGCCCGCCCAAGCCCGCGCCCGCCGCCGCTGCCCCCACGACCGCCGCCGCGACCGGCGACGTCGCTACCTGGAACGGCGGGAGCCTCAGCGCCGCAGGCATGGAGGCGGAGCTCAAGGGCCAGCTGCAAAGCATCGAGATGAAGTACCTCATGGACCGCTACGAGAAGCAGTCCCAGTACGTCGACGGCAAGCTCACGGAGGCGATCCTCACCGCCGAGGCCAAGGCTGGCGGCTACGCCGACATCAACGCGCTCATGAAGGTCGAGGTTGAAGCCAAGGTCACGCCCCCCACCAAGGACGAGGTCGAGGCCTTCTACCCCACCGTCGCTCGTCAGCTGCGCG